>Ga0209254_10001107_pt1 | contig 23747 bp, 21 predicted proteins | sample FrelakmetDIP11DI_FD_187148 | JGI IMG/M metagenome (GOLD analysis project Ga0209254, IMG submission 187148) | Freshwater lake sediment microbial communities from the University of Notre Dame, USA, for methane emissions studies - DIP11 DI (SPAdes)... | ecosystem: Environmental > Aquatic >...
GCTTGTCGGGGCTGTCAATTCCTGCTTCGACCTATGGAAAAAACCAAATCGCGTATTGCAGAGATTATGCGGCATAAATTAAGTCGCTATGTATAAAAGGCCGTAACCAGCTACTGGAAGACGTTACACGTGCCTACTCCAGACAAGGCGCAAGCCTCGTTTTGTTTGGTGACCGAGGGGTTGGTAAAACATCTATTGCGCGCGTTGCTGCGACCATGCTCCCCGGTAACCATTTCTATTATTCGGTGAGTACGTTAGATACATTTGAATCTATCTGTTGCGCAATACTTTCACATTATGGTGTGCATTGGGAACAAAAGACACGATCAAAGACAGAAACTACCAGCAAAGAGGCTAAGGTTGGAATACCAGTTGCATCTGGTGAGCTGTCCCATGAGCGTGCGCTATCCGGAGAAGAGATTGCTTTGACACCGGAGATTTTGACACCCCAAGAGATCTGTCGACGACTACCCAAGACTGCGGGCTTAATAATCATAGATGAGTTTGAACGGATAAGTAATTTATCCATTCGGACGAAATTTGCGGATTTAATCAAAAAAGCATCTGATAACGTGATTAATTTGACACTTATGATCGTAGGCATTGGTACGAATATTGACGAACTGCTGGGGGAACATGAGTCAGCTTCACGAAGCATTACAGAGATCAAAGTCCATCGATTAACATCGGAGCACATTAAACAAATCATAACGGAAGGGATGGCTGCATTAAAGCTCGGAATTGAAGCAGATCAGGCTGATCATATTGTCACCTACACGGCACGGTTTCCATACTATGCGCATCTTCTCTGCGAAGGGGCGGTAACAAATCTCATCTCTGGTTTGCGAGCAGGCACTCGTGATGAACTAACAATTATTGCTGATGATGTTAATGCAGCCGTTAATCATGCTATTCGGAATGCGGAGCACTCAATTGCACACGCCTACGATACCTCAATTCGCAATATTAAGGATTCACAAAGATTTAAGTACACACTATACGCAATAGCATCATCTCCGCAAGAACCTGTTCCTTATCGTGAAATATCTGAATGGGTCGGCGGTATTGTCCGTGCTGACAAGAAGCCAGTGAATGTATCACATCAATTGAAGGCACTCGAAAAGAACGGTGTGCTCGCACGTAAGGGTGTTGGGTTCTATTTCTTCATAAATCCGATTTTGAAAGCTTTCGTAATTCTCAAGGCAAGGGCAGACTCTCCACAGTATGAACTGCAAGCAATCGATACTCAGATTCGTGATACCCAACGTCGAATTGAGAGACTCGGTGATCGCATCCATTAGGAAATAGATAGAGTGAAGAGTGGCAGAATAGTGGAGTTATGCCAACTCGGAATAATGCAGGGTTGGTTTGCGAACGTTAGTCGCGGGACGCCATAATTCTATCGTTAAACCTTTCTTCTTAAAATAGACACTTCTCAACCATAGCAAAGGGCAGTCAGTAGTAGGTGTTGGTCGCACCCTCTTAGAATCTACTGCCATGCGGACTTGATTAAGCACTCAATGCGAAGCAAAATATCTTCACGCTGACGATTTGCCGGTGCGTTTGACAGCAGCAGCCTGCCGCATGAGTATCTGCCGGTTATGCCTGCTCAAAATTGACAAAGCTTTTGCGCGTATTTTACAGTACAATAAACCCTTTAGGAGGTCGAATTGCTTAAATCGGTCGAAGACATCAGCACAACAAAAAAGCGTCTCAAAATTGAAATTCCTTCCGATGTCATCGAAAAGGAGATATCGGAATCGCTTGAAAAGATACGCCAGCAGGCGAAAATCCCCGGTTTCAGGCAGGGGAAGGCCCCGGTCGCTCTGATCGAAAAGCGCTTCTGGAAAGAAGTCGAAACAGAAGTGCTCGACAAACTAATCCCCGCTCAACTGGGCGATGCGATACGGGAGGCGGATATCAGGCTTGCGACGATGCCGCACCTGGAGGAGGAGTTTGATTTCAAGAGGAGAAATCCGCTCATCCTGTCAGTCACTGTTGAAATACTGCCGAAGATCGAAAACCTCGCATATGAGAATATCGCCGTCAAGGACATACCGGTAGCGGTTGAAGAATCGGATATAGACGAGTTTTTAAAGAAACTGCAGGACCAGAAGGCGGTATACGAAGTTGCCGACAAACAAGTCGAAACAGATGACCTCGTCTCGTTCGAATATGCCGACAGCGAGGTCATTGGAGAAGAGCAGGACCTTTCGTCGAAAGAATTGATCAAGGAGATGGGGAATGAGATATTCCCCCCCGACATTCTGGAAAAATCGATCGGGAAGAAAAAGGGTGATAGTGTGGAATTCGATACCGCAATCGACGAACTTAAATCAAAAAAACTCGCGGGAAAAACAGTTCATGTGAAAGTAACGGTGAGTGAAGTCAAGAAGAAGAGCTTGCCCGCAGTCGATGATGAATTCGCAAAAGACCTCGGCGTCGAAAATCTCGCTGCGCTCAGGGAAAAACTGAAAGAAAAGCTCGTGGGCGCCAGGACAGCGCAGGCGAAAAGGGTGCAGCAGGCTGAAATAATCAGCAAGCTTATCGAGGCCCATCCTTTTGACGTTCCTGAAAGCCTTGTTACTCGTGAAGTGGGTTCTCTCATTGTGAACAAGAGCACTTCCGCAGGGCAGGAAGATGAGGCGGCTGAAACAGATGACCTTTCCGTCGGATCGGGAATTGAATCGAGCGGGAAAAAGGAAGACGAAGAAGATAAACTGAAACAAAAGGCATTGAGGAATGTCCGCTCATCCATCATTGTCGATGAAATCGGTCAGAAAGAAGGCATTACGGTATCGGAAGACGAACTAAACCAGCGGGTTGCCTTCATAGCACGGAGGCTCAATTCAACCCCCGAAGCAGTCCGCAGCTACTATTCCTATCAGGAGGGGGCGCTGGACAGTTTACGGCATTCTATTTTTGAACAAAAGGTACTGGATTTGCTTCTATCGAAAGCCGCTGTCGAACCAAAGGAGAACAAATGAGCATTATTCCGTTTGTCATAGAACAAACAGGCCGCACGGAAAGGGCCTACGATATTTATTCGCGGCTTCTCAAGGACAGGATTATCTTTGTCGGTACTGCGATCGACGATATGGTGGCAAATATCGTCATCGCCCAGTTGTTGTTCCTTCAGACGGATGATCCGGACAAGGACATCCATCTGTATATCAATTCTCCCGGCGGAATCGTTTCCTCGGGCCTCGCGATCTACGATACAATGCAGTACGTCAAGCCCGACATCGGAACATACTGTATCGGACAGGCTGCAAGCATGGGTGCGCTCCTGCTTTCAGCAGGGACCAAAGGCAAACGGTTTTCCCTTCCGCATGCGCGGATCATGCTGCACCAGCCTATGGGAGGGTTCCAGGGCCAGGCAACCGACATCGAAATCCATGCGCGGGAAATACTCCGGATGAAGGAAATCCTGAATATGATTATTTCAAAGCATACCGGTCAGTCCCTCGAAAAGATTCAGACCGACACAGACAGGGATTTCTTTATGTCAGGAGAACAAGCAAAGGAATACGGAATCGTCGATGGCGTAATAAGCAGCATGAAGGATAAAGAAAAAGACAGGAGAGTCCATGGCGAAAAAGGATGAAAATGCACTAAAGTGCTCGTTCTGCGGCAAGGGCCATAATGAGGTCAAAAAGCTTATCGCCGGACCGACAGTGTATATATGCAATGAATGCGTCGAACTCTGCAATGAAATAATTGCTGATACGCTCCATGAGGAGGTAAAGGTCCCCTCGTTCCCGAAACTTCCGACGCCGAAGGAGATACACCAATCGCTCAGCGATTACGTCGTTGGGCAGGAGCGGGCGAAGAAAATACTGTCGGTCGCCGTTCATAACCATTATAAGAGGATATACAGCCCGGTTGAACCGGACGTCGAACTGCAGAAAAGCAACATCCTTCTGATCGGGCCGACAGGGACCGGCAAGACACTTTTCGCCCAGACGCTTGCAAAGATTCTTGATGTGCCGTTTGCCATAGCAGATGCGACAACGCTGACGGAAGCCGGCTATGTGGGGGAAGATGTCGAAAACATAATATTAAAGCTTCTCCAGGCTGCGGACTATGATACGGAGAAAGCCAAGAGGGGCATTGTCTACATCGATGAGATCGATAAGATCAGCAGGAAATCAGAAAACCCGTCTATCACGAGGGATGTCTCAGGTGAGGGTGTGCAGCAGGCGCTCCTTAAGCTGATCGAAGGAACCATCGCGAATATTCCTCCCCAGGGCGGAAGAAAACATCCCCAGCAGGAATACATCCAGGTGGACACGACGAACATCCTGTTTATATGCGGAGGCGCCTTTATCAGTCTGGATAAGATGATTGAACAGCGGATCGGACAAAAGACCATGGGGTTCGCATCGAAGACAGTGTCAAGAAAAGATCGGAAGCTCGGTGAGATACTAAGCCTCGTGCAGCCCGAGGACCTCATAAAATATGGCCTCATTCCGGAGTTTATCGGCAGGATGCCGGTCATTGCAGCGCTCGATGAACTCGATGAGGGGGTGCTGGTAAAAATTCTTACTGAACCGAAAAACGCACTCATGAAGCAGTATCAGAAGCTGCTCTCGCTTGATAATGTCAGACTGAAATTTACTGACAGTGCGCTCTCCGCAATCGCAAAAAAAGCGGTGCAGCGCAAGACCGGCGCCCGCGGGCTCCGTTCCATCCTCGAAGAGATAATGCTCGACGTAATGTATGAAATTCCTTCACAGAAGGGCATCAAGGATTGCCTGATTACCGAGGACACCGTCCAGAAAAGTGAAAAACCCATCCTCATTTACGAAAAACAGGCGGAAACTGCATAAGAAGAGTGAAGAGTTGAAAGTGAAGAGTGAAAAGTTGAATGAAAATTCCTTTAACTCTCACCTTTCAACTCTTAACTTTTAACTTCTTACCGTATTTTTGTCCTGCCAGAGGTGATCGCCTTTTCTATCGTCTTTTTGAGTGTTTGCTTCATGCTGTCATCCTCTATGTCCGTAACAGCATTTTCGATAAACGATCTCTCTTCCTCGTCAAGCTGTCTGGCTTCCAGCTTCCGGCTTTTGTCGTCCGACATTGGATTCATTGAAACCCTGCCGAGTCTGAACCGTACGGACCGAATCCCGTAGGGGTGAAGTTTTTTTTGGATATCTTCCTTGAAAAACTTTAGTTCCTGAAGCCAGGCGGGGGAATCCACATTGATGAGGAGTTCACCGGCATTCAACAGACACGGCGATATATGATGAGACAACGGTTTTTGAAACAGGGAAAACCAGTTTTTTTTGATCCCGGCAAAGGCCACGCCGTTCTCGATGCCGGAATCCTTGAGTAAAGGGGCGAGTAAAAAATCCGCCCTTTTCACCCCTACATCACTTTCTTCACCAGGCCGGAGCGCAGACACCTGGTGCACACATAATCCTTCCTCACGCCGCGTTCGGTGACGATGCGCACCCTCTGAAGATTCGGCAACACCACCCGCTTTGTCCTATTGTTGGCATGGCTTACATTATTGCCGATCACTCTTTGCTTACCGCAGACAGTACAAGACGCCATTTCTCTATCCTCCTTCGATCATTGCATTAAAAAGGTTTATTATGATAACATGTAAAAGTTATTGTGACAAGAGTTCTTCCCTGATCTCCATTACACAGTAAAGGCAATATATATAAATATGAACAAAATAAGAATCTATGAACTGGCAAAAAAATTAGGCGTGGCAAATAAGGTTATTCTCACCGAGATTGCAAAACTCGGCATCGAGGGAAAAACCCATGCTTCAAGTATTGAACCGGACATTGCCGGAAAAATTGAAAGTGTCGTCCTTAAGAAAACCGCCCAGCCTGCGAAGGAACAACCCCCTTTAAAAAAGAAAGAAAAAGAGATGCCTGTTCAGCACCCTGCTGAAGCAGTATCAAAAAAACATAAAGCGCCCGTCAGTGCTGAAGAGAAAAAACCTGAAGCCGCGCACCCGTCTGCTGCTGCACCGGAAGTGAAAAAAACTGGACCGGAAGCGGAGATAGCAGCTGCCGCGGAAGAAAAAATTCCCGACGTGCAGGAAGCAATAGTACCGCCGCGTCATGAAGAGGAAGAGGAATTAAAGATCCCTGATAAGTACATAAAGGAAACCGAATTGGAGAAAATAGAAAAATTCAAAGCGAAACCAGGGATGCAGCGGGCGTTCCAGACAATCAGGAAAGTAGAGCCGAAAAGATGGGGTGAGCAGAGGCCTATGAAGCGGGGCGGCAGGACGAGGCCGTTCATGCACGAAGAACGGAAAGGACAGGTCCAGCTTGTTGCGCCGAGGAAAAAGACGCTCAAACTTCAGGAAGGCACGACCGTTAAAGAATTTGCCGACCTCATCAGCGTTAAGATTTCCGATGTGATTAAGAAATTTATGGAACTGGGCTATATGCCTACGATAAACCATCCGGTTGACACAGATGCCGCGTTGCTCGTCGCGGAAAATTTCGGGGTCAAGGTCGAACTCGTTGCCATCGAAGAAGATGTGTTTGAGGTCGAGGCGCCCGAAGACGCTGCCACGCTGCTGCCACGGCCGCCTGTGGTAACCATCATGGGGCATGTTGACCACGGGAAAACGTCCCTTCTTGACGCAGTCAGGGAAACAAAAATTACCGAAACGGAAGCGGGGGGTATCACCCAGCATATAGGCGCTTATAAAGTAAATCTCGCGGGGAAAGAAATCGTTTTTCTCGATACCCCCGGTCATGAGGCATTCACCTCAATGAGGGCCCGGGGTGCCAAAGTTACTGATATCGTTGTCCTTGTCGTTGCAGCCGACGACGGTGTAATGCCACAGACGGTCGAGGCCATCAACCATGCCAAGGCTGCGAATGTGCCGATTGTCGTTGCGATCAACAAGATCGACAAGCCGGAAGCGAATACCGGGAAAGTGAAAAATGACCTCTCGGAGCTCGGCATCATATCCGAAGAATGGGGTGGACAGAACATCTTTGTGGAGGTCTCGGCCAAAAAGCGAATCGGGATCGAACGCATGCTTGAGATGATACTCCTCCAGGCAGAGGTTATGGAGCTTAAGGCAAATCCTGACAAACACGCGCGGGGCACCATTGTAGAGGCGAAACTCGATAAAGGGAGGGGGCCTGTCGCAACCGTCCTTGTTCAATCCGGAACACTGAAAGTCGGCGATGCATTCCTGGCAGGGATGCATGCGGGAAAAGTCAGAGCTTTAATCGACGACAGCGGGAAAAGGATAGTAGAAGCCGGTCCGTCGACGCCCGTTGAGGTAATTGGATTTTCTGATGTCCCCTCGGCAGGGGATATTTTTATTGTTGTCGAAGATGAGAAAAGGGCAAGACAGGTCGCCCTTGCGAGGCAGCAGAAACTAAGGCTCGCCGAGATTGCACGGGCGAGGAAGCTTACCCTCGACGAACTTTATGCAAAGATAAAAGAGGGAGAGATCAGGGAACTTTACATCATCATCAAGGGCGATGTTCAGGGCTCTGTCGAGGCGTTGAAAGACGCACTTGAAAATATTTCACATCCTCAGGTGAAGGTAAAGGTTATCCATTCTTCGGTCGGCGGCATAAATGAATCGGACGTGATGCTTGCCACTGCGTCCAGCGCTATCATCATCGGATTTAACGTGAGACCGGAGCTGAAAGCATCACAGGTGGCTGACAAGGAAGGTATTGATATCAGGCTGTACAATATCATCTACGAAGCTATCGAAGACGTCAAGAAGGCGCTCGAAGGGCTCCTTGAGCCGACACTCAAGGAAAAGATACTCGGGAGGGCTGAAATCCGTCAATTGTTCCCGATATCGAAAATCGGAACAGTTGCAGGATGCTATGTGGTCGACGGTTTTATGAGCAGATCGAGCGACGGCGTCAGGATAATCAGGGACAATATCGTTGTCTACGACGGCAAGATGAGCACCCTCAAAAGGTTTAAGGAAGACGTAAAAGAAGTACAGACAGGTTACGAATGCGGTATCATGATAGAAAACTTCAATGACCTGAAGATCGGGGATATCCTCGAAAACTACATTATCGAAAAAATAGCAGGAAAACTGTAAGAAGGAGTCAAGTGTCCCAGGATTCAAGGATTCAAGTTAAATAATAAGATATCTTCGCATCATGCACTTGGTCCCTTGACACCTCGAATCCTATAACCCTTTTCCACTTTTGAATTATGCTTCCTTATAAACGGTCCCAGCGGGTCGGCGATCTTCTGAAAGAAGAGATCGCCGATATCATTATGCACAAACTGAATGATCCGAGAATCGGTTTTATTACGGTTACCGGAGTCGATCTCACCGACGATCTCAAAATAGCAATCGTTTACGTAAGCGTTCTGAAGGAAGAAGAAGAAAAAACAACGACGCTCGACTTACTGAATGCTGCGAAGAGCTTCATCCGGTCTGAACTCTCAAAAAGGGTCAGGCTGAGATACATACCAAGTATCGATTTTAGAACCGACGCCTCAATAGAGTACGGGAGCAAGATCGAAAAACTTCTCGACGACATCAGGAGGAAGAGTGAAGATCCCTCATAATCTCCTCTCTTTTCTGAAACAGGAGGATGATTTTTTCATAGCAACCCATATCAACCCCGAAGGCGACGCTCTCGGCTCTTCTATCGCCCTTTCGATGGCGCTTGAAACACTCGGCAAGAAAACCCTTGTCTACGACCGCGATCCGGTACCCAATTATTACCGGTTCTTGCCCGGTCATGAAAGGCTCATTCATTCGGCCGGTGGCATTGAAACCTCTGCATTCAACCTTCTTCTCCTTGACTGTAATACCCCTGACAGGGCGGGGATCGAGGCCTTGGAATTCAGGTCTTCCGCCGTAATTGACCACCACGAAACAGAGAAAGAATTCGGCAACCTCAAATGGGTGGAACCTCATGCAGCGGCAACCGGCATGATGATTTTCTTTTTGATAAAAGAACTGGGGACTCCAATCACAAAGGAGATTGCCCTGAACCTCTATACCGCCCTTGCGATCGATACGGGCACGTTCAGATACGACAAAACCACCGCAGAGGTCCTGAAAGTCGCCTCAGAGCTTGTGGAAGCCGGGGCCAAGCCGTCACTGGTATCAAATGGCCTGTACGAGACCTGGTCTGAACAACGGTTCCGTCTGCTCATCATGTCCCTCAACACCATTGAGATAAGGGAAAATGTCGCCTTTACCGCTGTCACGAATGAAATGTTTCAACGGACCGGAACGAGTGCGGAGGATACGGAAAACTTTTCCGGATTTCCAAGGATGATGCAAAATGTAGTGGTATCCGCATTTTTCCGGCAGATCTCTGACAATGAATGGAAAGTGAGCCTGCGCTCAAAAGGCGATGTCAATGTCGCGCAGATTGCCGCACTGTTCGGAGGCGGGGGCCACAAAAATGCAGCAGGATTTAAAATCAAGGGGACTCTTGAAACCGCAAAAGAAAAGCTGTTGCATCACATAACCGGCACCAAATAAGTACTGCAATCTGTTTTTTTATCTTCCCGCGCCGAACGAAAGCACCCTATACGATACTATTCCCCGCCCGTGCCAAGGGTACTTCCGAATCTGTTTCCGTTTTCCGAGAGGACATGCAGAAAGGCATCGACCGCCTGAGGGTCAAACTGTGTCCCTCTGCACCGTGTCAGTTCCGATATCGCATACTCTCTGGACGGTGAGGCCCTGTATGGACGGTCATCAGTCATGGCGTCGAATGAATCGGCGATACAGATAATTTTTGAGAAAAAGGGTATCTCATCGTTTTTCAGACCGTCGGGATATCCGCTTCCATCCAGCCGCTCATGGTGATGTCTCACAATCGGGAGCAGCGCGCGGAGCTGCTTTATCGGCTTGAGTATCTCTTCCCCCCGGACAGGATGCATCCGGATAAGCGCAAATTCCTCATCGGTCAGTTCCCCAGGCTTGTCTAATATCACATCGTATGTCCCGATTTTCCCGATATCATGCAGGAGCGCCGCCATTCTGAGCATATCGATATCTCTCTCCTTGATCCCCAATTCTCTTGCGACAGAAACCGAATACGCGGTTACACGCTCCGAGTGCCCTTTGGTCCAAGGGCTTTTTGCGTCGATGGCGTTTACGAACGAATGGATCATCCCCTCATATATTTCCTTCAACTCTTTATACGAACTATCAAGTTCCTTGAGCATGTTGAAAAATGCATTCTTGTTTTCGATAAGCTTATTTTCCTTGTCCTTCATATCCGAAATGTCAACGAGCGAGAGAATGAAGTGCTGCGTTACCCCTGTTTCATCAGGGATAGGGGTCACATGGTAAATAAAGTGTTTATTGAGTCTTTTATCATAGTACTCCATAGCAGCAAGACACACTCTCTCCAGATTTAAGGCCGGTGAAACTTCCCCCGGTCCATGCGCATATATTATTTCATCATAAGCCTTTCCTTTTACCTCTGTCATGGAAATGCCATACATCGCTGAGATATATTTATTCACCCGTATGATGCGGAAATTTCTGTCAAGCAGAAAAACACCGTACGGCATGGAGTCAAACGTCATCCTCCATTCCTCGACGGCACACATCAGTTTTTTATTATATTCTTCCTTTTCGCTATTATCTCTGATGATCGATCTGGATCGTAAAAACTTCCCTTTCTCATCATAGACGGCCGTGGCATTGATAACAACAGGAAGTTGTGTTCCGTCTTTTCTCTTTACCATATATTCAATGTTTTCTAATGTGCCCTTCTCTCTCAGTTCAGGAAATGTTTTTTTGAAAATTATTTTGCCATCATTGGTGAGCAGCTCCATGAGGTTCTTTTTGCCTACTATGTCATTACGTTCGTACCCGAACATCCTGAGCCATGTATCGTTTACCTCGATGATAGTACCGTAAGGGTTTAACGAATGATACCCGTCAGGAGCGTTCTGATAGAGATCAATGTACTTCTTTTCACTATCCTGTAGAGCTTGCTCCGTTCTCTTATGCTCAGTGACATCTTCATAGACAACAACGATACCCTTCTCCTCCAATCTCTTCCCGATAACAGCGGCATGTATCTTGCAAATGATATCCCGTCCGTCTTTCCGCCTGCAGAGAAACTCTTCGCCATATATCTGCTGACTTTCAAGCAACGGATAAAAGTGCGTCCCGATTTCCTCGTATTCTTCATCGTTCCTGTACAAAACCCTTGTGTTTTGCCCTATCAACTCCGCCGGTTTCCAGCCGAATACTTCTTCAACCGCCTGATTTGCAAAAATAACCGTACGATTGCGCAGCCCGACAACCGCATGAGGGATAGCGCGAAGGATGGAGCATTCAAGGTCCTCCAAGTTTTGCACTGACTTATCTATAATGGTACGGCAGCTCGTTTCCCGATCTCTGTTCCGGAGCCTTTCATTGTGACCGGCGGATGAAACGTTCCGGCATTTCACCTTCTGGTTCTCTGTAGTTTTTTTGATCTTTTGCCCTGTTTTCATTGCTGTCCTGTATATTTTGCCAGTTCCTCTCGCAGGCCTTCGATCTCCTGCTTCAACTCTATCATTCGTAATTCCCTTCCGATAGCCATCTCGTAAAACTCCTCCAGCTCACTGATACGCTTTTTCAGTTCTTTTTGGTTTTTCCCCAGTGCTTCTTCTGTTCTAATTCTCTCGGTAATATCTCTGGCAGCACCGACAATCCCAATTACCTTTCCCTGCCCGTCCTTAAGCGGTGATTCATCGATTTCGAGCCATACTTTCGTGCCGTCTTTCCTGTATACTTCGAGGACATACGGCGGCTGACGCACGCCCGTCTTCAGTGCGTTGTCCGTAACTTCGATTCCCAGTTTGTTGATCGGGTTGGCGGTAAGCAATTTCGTCCATGCTATCATCATCTCTTCTGATGCATAGCCAAGGATCGGCAATGATTGGGGGCTTATAAATGTGAATGTATGGTGTGTGTTATGAATATAGAATAGTTCATTGCTGTGTTCGATAATGATCCTTAACATCAACTCGCTTTCCTTCAGTGCTTTTTCAGTGAGTTTGCGCTCATAATTGATCTCAGATTCATGCATGGCACGACGCACTGCGGGGACAAGCCGGGATACCCTGTTTTTAAAAACATAATCCGTTGCGCCTCTCTTAAAGATTTCGATGGCGAAATCCTCGTTGATCATGTCTGAGACAATAATAAAAGGGGTATCAGGGCTTTGTTCTCTCACAATTGACAATGCGGAAATACCGTCGAATGACGGAAGTTTGTAATCTGCGAGGATAAGTTCCGGGGGAGAACTCTTCAGTTCGTTCACGAAATCCTCTCTGGTCTCCACGCGTTTTGACGTAAATGCTATGCCACCCTTGCGCAGTTCATGTTCCATCAACTCGGCATCTGCAGGGAGATCTTCGAGGATCAGTATTTTCAGTTCCTTGTCCATATCCCTTTATTCTTCATTCAGGGGCTGGGAACTTTTCCCCAACAACAGCTTTTCTATTACGGGAACGATTTCGGTTCCCATTTTTCGCTTTGAGATATAAGCAACAGCTCCTGCTGCGGCTGCATCGTTTTTATACGCGGAATCTTCGTAGATGCTCAACATCACCACCTGTGCATCCGGAACAACGCCTTTTATGTGGCGCGTCGTCTCGATCCCGCTCATTGCCGGCAGCATGATATCCATCAGCACTATTTTCGGCTGATGTGCACGGGACAGCTCCAGAGCTTCTTCCCCGGTTTTTGCCTGCAGCAAAATGCAGTCCTGAAAAATCGAACTTAGCCAGGTTTTCAATGAATCCCGCAACGCATCATGATCTTCAACAATCAGGATGGTCGCCTGGCTCTTTGATACAGTTCCGGCATATCCCATAAAAAAAACCTCTTTTCCCGTCTGTTTCTTTTATCCCAATTATAGTTTAAACGGATTTCCCCCTCTTGTCTGTCAGGAAAACTTGATATGATTTGCAGGAAAACCGTATGAGATACGATCTATTTGAGCGGCGTCAGTCCGTGTGTAATGGCGAATTTTACAAGGGAGGGTATGTCATTAATTCCGAGTTTATTCATGAGACGACTCTTATAGGTTTCCACTGTTTTTACGGATAGTGAGAGGGCATGTGCGATCTCTGTGTTCGCTTTTCCTTCAACGACGAGCTGGAGGACCTCACGCTCTCTGTCACTGAGGCTTTCCAGCGGGCTCTTCGGCGCGCCGGCATCGAATTTCCGGATATGCTCGATCACCGTCTCGGTGATCTGCCCGCTCAGGTACCGCTGACCTGCAGCGACGGCGCGGACTGCCTTCACCACCTCCGTACCTGCAGATTCTTTCAGAAGGTAACCGCTGGCCCCTGCCTGCAATGCCCGGAAGATATACTCATTCGAGGCGTGCATGGACAGTATAATGACGCGGACGGTCGGGCTGCAGTCTTTAATCCTCTGCGTCGCCGCGATTCCGTTGAACTGCGGCATGGCGATATCCATAATGACGACGTCCGGATGCAATTGTTTCGCCAGGCGTACGGTCTCGCGGCCGTCTGCCGCCTCGCCGACCACAATGATATCTTTCTGTGCTTCGAGCAGAAGCCGAAGGCCTTCCCTTACAATAGTATGGTCGTCGGAAAGCACTACTGTTATCGCCATATGGTTACTTCTTCACTTCGATCACAACCCGTGTCCCCTTTCCGGGACCGGATGCAATCGTCAAAATACCGTCTATGGTATCAGTTCTCTCCCGCACGTTGAGCAGTCCCCATCTCGATTCCCCGATTTTCTTGAGGGCTGCGGGATCGAAGCCTACTCCGTTATCGACTATAACGAACTGGATCTTCCCGTCCATGCTGTCAAGTCTGATGCTCACTTCAGTCGCCTTTGCGTGTTTGGTGATATTTGTCAATAACTCCTGCGCAATGCGGAAAAGCGTGATCTCCGTTTCTGAGGGCAAATCAACCTTCGTATCCTGATATGCCACATTAATGGTTAAGCCCGTCCGTTTCGAAATCCTTTCGCTGAACCACCGAATCGCCGCCATCAAACCGTAATCATCCAGAACGGACGGACGGAGATCGGACATGACGTCTCTTATTCTCTTTGCGGTTTCTTCGAGGATGCCCATCGAGTCATTGAGCCGGGCATCTGTTTGCTTTGTCAATGTGTCTGACAATTGATTGCGCAATATGCCCAGATTGATCCCAAGCGCTGTCAAATTCTGCCCAACCTGGTCGTGCAGCTCCCTCGCAATTTTCTGTCTTTCGATTTCCTCCGCTTCAGCCAGGCGTTTGGCAAAGTTCCGGAGCTGCTCATGCGATTTCTTCAGTTCTTCTTCAGTTTTTTTGCGTTCTGTGATATCGTTTAAAAAATTTAATGTTGCGGGTCTGCCTTCCCAGGTAAATAACACGGCGCTGATCTCCATCCACACGATAACGCCGTCCTTTGTAACCACTCTAAACAAGTCGTTCCCAGAAACTTCTTCGCCTTTCATCCGCTTTGCATAATTGGTTGAAACTATTGCCCTGTCGGCCGGATGAATGAATTCTATGAAGGGCCGGGAGAGTAATTCTTCTTTCGAATACCCTAATAATTGTATCGCTTTCGAATTTGCAAATTTGAGCACTCCATCCTGAGCAGCAACGATCGATTCATTGACATTCTCTATCAATAAACGATATTTCTCTTCAGATTCTTTCAGTTTCTCCTCGGCAGCCTTACGATCAGTAATGTCACGGCCTATTGATTGCAATTCAACAGTGCGACCTCGTTCGTCAAAAAGTGCCCTGTTCGCCCACTGCTGCCATCGGATTGCCCCGTCAGGCTTAATGACACGATTCTCAATGACCGCCACAGGATTTTCTTTGCTCAGTCCGGCAATGTGTGTCTTCAGTCTCTCGTGATCCTCAAACGGAATAAATGGAAGATAACTCTGCCCGATCAGCCTATCCCTCGTCTTCCCGAAATAGCGGCAGTATGCTTTATTCACAAAGGTAATTATTCCATCAATGGTAGAACGACTGATGAGTTCAGCCTGATCCTCGACAACTGAACGATATTGCTCTTCCGATTTCCGTAAACGCCGTACTTCCAACGCACGGGACAATACCGGCTGGAGCATTTTCCAGTTCAGGGGTTTTGTCAGGTAATCGAAAGCTCCCTCCTTCATCGCTTCCACGGCTGTTTCAACCGTGGCGTGCCCAGTGACGATGATGCAGACGAGCAAAGGGTCTTTCGTTTGCGCAGCTTTCATGAAGGCAATCCCGTCCATCTGCGGCATGATGAGGTCAACGAGAATCAGATCAAATGCGTGTCCGTCGAAAACTTCCAGCGCTTCTTTTGCTGAAACAAAACACTCAGCCTCATAACCGATTTCCGACAGGATATCGCATAAGGGGGTCAGCGTTTCGCGTTCATCGTCAACAACCATTACTTTGCCGAGCGGCTTTCTGCTCATTTTCTCACTCCTCTTCTTAAAGACGGCACGTATGTCTCTACCCAGGAGAATCCAAAATCCGCCACCACCTATTGCTAAACTTCCACTTCAGCGGCTGTTTCTCTGGTAAAGTGCAGCGTATCCTGTTCATAATCGACGAGTACCGTGTCGCCTTCCCTGAATGTCCTGTCGAGGATCTTCATCGCGAGGGGATTCAGGATCTCCCGCTGCAGTGCCCTCTTCAGCGGTCTGGCCCCGTAAACCGGATCGAACCCGATACCGGCAAAATATTCCTTTGCCTTCTCTGTCAGACGTATATCGACATTTTTCTCTGCAATGTAGCGCTTCATTCTGTTCACCTGTATTTCCACAATCTGTTTGAGGAGCTCTTTGGAGAGTGGATTGAAGATGACGATTTCATCGACCCTGTTCAGGAACTCCGGCCTGAAGAATGATCTGAGGTCTGCCATCATTCTTTCCTTTAAATCCGTATTGCTCAGTATCCAGTAGGCTTCGGGTTTCTTTGCCCGTTCTTCGAGCATTTCCTGAATATGGACACTGCCGATGTTTGATGTCATGATCACGACGGCATTTCTAAAGTCAACGGTCCTGCCGTGGCTGTCCGTAAGTCTTCCATCGTCGAGGAGCTGGAGCAGGAGGTTGAACACTTCCGGATGTGCCTTCTCGACTTCGTCGAAGAGGATTACGGAATAGGGCTTCCGCCTCACCGCCTCTGTGAGCTGCCCGCCTTCCTCATATCCTACATACCCCGGAGGAGCGCCGATAAGCCGCGAGACGGTATGCCTTTCCTGATATTCGGACATATCGATCCTGATCAGCGCGTTTTCATCGTCAAAGAGGAATTCCGCGAGCGCCTTTGCAAGTTCGGTTTTTCCAACCCCGGTCGGGCCCAGGAATATGAAAGAACCTATCGGCCTGTTCGGGTCCTGGATACCCGCGCGAGCCCTCCTCACTGCATTGGACACCGCTTCGATCGCTTCGTCCTGTCCGACAACCCTCTGCCTGAGCCGTTCATCCATATGGATCAGTTTCTGCACCTCTCCTTCGAGCATCCTGCTTACCGGGATTCCCGTCCACTTTGCAACAACCTCCGCGATATCCTCTTCGTCCACCTCTTCTTTCAGCATTTTTCTTCTCTTCTGGGCCTCAAGCAGCCTTTTGTTTTCCCCTTCGAGGGACCGCTGCAGTTCGATGAGTCTTCCGTACCTGAGTTCAGCAGCCTTTGTCAGATTTCCCTCGCGTTCAGCTCTCTCCGATTCCATTTTGGTCTTTTCTATCTGCTCTTTATACCCCCGCATTAGTGCAATGATCTCTTTCTCTCTCATCCACTGCGCCCTCAGCTCATTGCGCTTTTCCTGGAGTTCCGCCATCTCTTTCACGATCTTTTCGAGTCTTTCTTTAGACTCCGTTCCATCCTTCATGACAGCCTGTTTTTCTATTTCAAGCTGTCGAAGCTTTCTCTCTATTTCATCGAGTTCAACCGGCATGCTGTCGATCTCCATCCTGAGTTTCGACGCCGACTCATCGATAAGGTCAATCGCCTTGTCCGGGAGAAATCTGTCGGTAATATATCTGTTCGAAAGCACCGCTGCGGAAATCAACGCCGAATCCTTGATCTTCACTCCGTGATGCACCTCGTACCGTTCCTTGAGTCCCCGCAGGATCGAAATGGTATCTTCGACGCTGGGCTCTTTAATAAAGATCGGCTGGAACCTCCTTTCGAGCGCGGGGTCTTTTTCGATGTGTTTTCTGTATTCATCCACAGTGGTCGCTCCGACGCACCGCAGGTCTCCCCGCGCAAGCGCCGGCTTGAGCATATTCGAAGCATCGATTGCTCCTTCAGCTGCACCGGCGCCGACAAGGGTATGGAGTTCGTCGATGAACAGAATGACCTTTCCCTCAGCCTGCTCAATATCCTTGAGCACCGCTTTTAACCGTTCCTCAAATTCGCCCCTGAACTTGGATCCCGCAACAATGGCGCCTATATCGAGTGCAACCACTTTCTTGTCTTTTAATGTTTCAGGGACATCCCCTGCGACAACCCGCTGGGCAAGCCCTTCTGCAATAGCCGTCTTCCCGACACCCGGATCGCCGATCAGTACGGGATTATTTTTTGTCCTTCGTGACAATACCTGAATGATCCTCCGTATCTCGTCATCCCTTCCGATAACCGGATCGAGCTTTCCTTTCCTTGCCAGCTCCGTGAGGTCGCGGCTGTAGCGCTTCAGTGCCTGATACTTGTCTTCCGGATTCGGATCGGTCACGCGCTGCGCGCCCCTGATCTCTCTCATGGCCGCAAGCACTTTGTCGGCAGTCACGGAATATCTTTTCAGGAGGTCGGTGCATGGCCCGCCTATCGAGACGAGCGCAACAAGCAGATGTTCAACGCTCACATACTCATCCTTGAGATGCCCGGCATTTTTGTGGGCGTTTTCGAATACCTCTTTTAATCTCGGGGATACATATATCTGCCCCAGCGGGGTGGCGCCGATCACCTTCGGGAATCTGTCAACCGCCTCTTCGACATCCTGTTTGAGTGTGTCGGTATTCACGTTGAGCCGTTTCAGGATCTGTGAGGCAACGCCTTCATCATCCTCAAGGAGCGCCCAGAGCACGTGCTCCGCGTCAAGCTGCTGGTTGCCCTTTTTCTCGGCGAACCGCTGCGCCGCCTGAATCGCCTCCTGACTTTTTATCGTAAATTTATCCATATATAACCTCCTTTATAAATACATTAATCCTCTGAAAAAATCCTTCGAAATCTTTTAATAAAATCCTTTCTGATATCCTCTTCAAGGAAATGCATCATCTCTTCCATCTCCTTCTGAAATGCCTCGATCCTGTGCCTGAGCCTCAGGATAATATCTACCCCGGACCTGTTGACGCCGAGTTCCCTCGTCAGCCGGAGGATCATCGCCAATTTCTCGACATCCTCCTGCGAGTATATCCTCGTGCGCTTTGTCCTGTAAGGAGTGACGAGACCTTCCCGTTCATAGAGCCTTAACGTCTGCGGATGCACATTGAGCATCCTCGATACCACGCTAATCATGAAGACAGGTTGTTTTTTATCTCCCGCATCCATCATCTCTGCAACAACCCCTTTCGAGGGTTCTCCTTGTAGAGCGCATCGACTTCTCTTATAACATCTTCTGCTTTGCCGTCAATATCCTTCGGCACTATTATTTTAATATCAATATACTGATTTCCCCTTACCCCGGTCTTTGTCGAAGGGAACCCCTTGCCCGACAGCTTCAGCCTCTGCCCTCCCTGCGTTCCGGCAGGAAGTGTCATTGCAGCGATGCCGTCAATGGTCGGCACCTCAATTTTCGCGCCAAGTACCGCCTCCCCGAAGGTCACGGGAAGATCAATGGATATGTCGTCCCCTTTTCTTTTGAATACCCGGTGCTGCCTTACCGTGATCTCAATGAAAAGATCTCCCGGGGGTCCGCCGCCGGCACCGGCGCCTCCCATTGCCTTCAATCTCACCCTTGAGCCAGTGTCGGCGCCTCTCGGTATTTTTACCTTCAGGGTTTCTGTCTGCATACTAGCTCCCGTGCCCCCACAGGCCGCACAGACCTTTGTCACCCTACTTCCTTTACCGCCGCAGGCAGTGCAGGGTTGGGCCATCTTGAAAAACCCCCTGGAAGTTCTCATGGTTCCTGCTCCCTTGCAGACATCACATATCTGGGATGATTCAGCTCCCTGACCATTGCATGTTTTGCACGTTACTTCGTGATTGAATGTTATCGGCTTGGTAACGCCGTTGAAAGCCTCTTCAAGGGAGAGGGTCAGATGCATGATCATGTCCACGCCTTTTGCATGATGGGGGCCGGCTTTTCCCCCTGCGCCAAAAAGATCTCCAAAGATATCTCCGAAGCCGCCTGCATCGAAGTCCCGGTAATCGTATGTCCTGAATCCTTCAGATCCCTGCCTGCCCGCTCCGAATGGAGAGCTGCCGAACTGATCATATTCCGCCCTCTTCTTGGCGTCGCTCAAGACCTCATACGCTTCATTCGCTTCCTTAAATTTCTGCTCTGCGTTCTTGTCCCCGGGATTCAGGTCAGGGTGGTATTTGCGGGCAAGTTTTCTGAAGGCCTTTTTTACTTCATCCTGAGAAGCGTCCTTATTAACGCCAAGCGTTTTATAGAAATCTTTCACGTCAGCAGCCATTGGTCCTCCACTATTTTTTCATATCATATCAATTGAGTAACTTCTTGTCAAGTTAAGTGATACGTTACAATGCAATTGCAGCCCGGTTCCCAATCCCCGTTCAATATATTCTCGGAAGCTTTTTCCCCGGCTTTCATTTATAATTCTACTCATAAAATAGTTTTCTGCAATAATTGCCTGATATATGGATACTATCGAACTTCTGAAAAAGTATTATGCCCCTGAATCACCGGCGTTTCTGCTGTTGGTGCGGCACAGCAGAATGGTCGCTGCAAAGGCCGTGAGCATTGCCGGAAGGGTAAGCCACCTTACCCCCGACCTGCAATTTATTGAGGAAGCTGCAATGCTCCACGACATCGGCATTCTGTTCACCAATGAACCGGCAATAGGATGTTTTGGTGAGAAGGCGTACCTCTGCCATGGATATCTGGGACGGGCAATCCTCGAAAATGAAGGACTGCCGAAGCATGCCCTTGTCTGTGAAAGGCATGTGGGAGTCGGCATCACCCTGAAGGATATAGAGGAAAACAATCTGCCGCTCCCCATGAGAGATATGGTCCCTGTATCGATTGAAGAACAGATTGTCTGTTTTGCCGATAAATTCTACTCGAAGGACGCGGATTTTGCGGATAAGGAGAAACCCCTCGAAACTGTCAGAAAGGGAATCGCCCGGTTCGGAGAAAAAAAATTGAAACAGTTTGACGAATGGGGGAAGATGTTCGGCTATTAACCAGAAAAACAGGCAGGCATATGGGCAGCAAAAGCACGGTGGCGGCACCTTTGTGGGCGGACAGCTATCATAGGATTCTGAATGGTATTATGCAAACCACAGGGATGATGAGTATAACTCAAATTCCGCATCAGCGAGGTTTTGATGCCCATGTGTATGCCTGTCATCCAAGACCTGGGTTAATACACAATTCTTTCAAGGAAAAGCCCTTTCGCTGGGGCGGTCTGGCCTGCACGCCTTCTGTCATGTGATTCAAGAATCTCCTGCATCCTGTCTGCGGGAATTTTTCCCCTCCCTGTTTCAACGAGCGTTCCGACGATATTTCTGACCATGTGTCTCAGAAACCCGTTCGCCTCCGCCCATATCTTTATAAAATCGCCCCTCAGAGAGCCGGTCATAAAATCCACGCTGTCAAGCCTCTCTATATTCAGTGCATATAGCTCCCTGACCGTATCCCGGACATCGCTGCCGGCGCCCATGAATGCAGCAAAATCGTGCCTTCCGATGAAGGCTTCTGACGCATCTGTCATCGCATTCAGGTCCAGTTGTTGCGGCACTGCCCATGTATATCTGAAGAGAAAGGCAGACGATACCCTCTCATTCGCGATGATATAAAAATAGCTTTTCTTCACCGCAGCGTCTCTTGGATGGAATGAATCATCGACCTCAGCCGCTTCGAGAATACGGATATCCTGCGGCAATACGGCATTCAGCGCCTTTTTTATCGTTCCGGCGTCGAGCCGCGATTCTGTCCTGAAGACAGCCACCTGGCCGAGCGCATGCACCCCCGCATCTGTCCGGCTCGCGCCGAGAACACTCGATGGCGTCCCGGTTATCCTTTGCACGCTGCCTTGAACGATGCCCTGGATGGTCGTTTCATCATTCTGTATCTGCCAGCCATGATACACGGTGCCGTCATATTCGATAAGTAATTTGATTTTTCTCATGTTCTGGAATATTAACACTACGCCTGCTTTTCGGCAAACTCCGCTGAATATCTGCACTCTCTCTTCCGCTGTTGTTGCCCGTGCTCTTCCATCTGATACAATAAAAGAAATGATCGACATCGAATCTCTTTCTTCCCAGGTCAAACACAACTGCAACATCTCCGATGCCCGGCATTGGGGGTACTACTCACTTTGCGGCCTCCTGCTCAGACTGAGAGAGCTGTATCGTTCTGAAAAGGGCATCCCATTGTGGGAAACAATGCCGCAGGAGGACATCGGCGGATGGATTGCCTCAAGAGAGAATCTCTGGCGGGAACTCGAGGATAAAGAACTAACGCCGATTACGATGAATGGAAACGTTTTCGGCCCGTTCGAGATCGAAAAGATCAACGCAGAACTGGAGAAGCACGGGCTCATCTACGGAGCGGGACTCGGCCTCTACAGGAAGCCGTGTTTTTTCCTTGCCGATCTTCTGTCGAAGAAGACGATGAACGGTTTCGATGTGTATGTTGCGGGGACAGAATATGCCCGCGACTTGTCTGACCACCCCGCGATGCTTCAGGAAAACGTGATCTATGCAAGAGTGGAACTGACGAAGCTGCTCATCTGGACACGGTTCGAAGAAATGAGATGCAAGGGGAAAAACGCTCTTATGTTCGCATTTGCGAACTATGGGATTGCGCCTGAGGAGGCGCCATCAGAAGATATCGGGCAGAGGATATCTCTGATCGCCCATGCCGAAGCAGAAACGTATATCCATCATGAGATCGGCGAGGCGACTGAAGGAAAAAAAATCGGGGCTGAATGGAAGGCGTTTCTCACATCCCTGCCCGCAGGCCGGGTGGAGCTCCTTGCCCGTGCAGTGAAGGATATCCTCGCAGATACCGGTGACAATGGTATGCTGCACTACATCATCCGTAAACAGAAAGCTGGCTCACTCGGTTTTTATGTTGTGTTTCTCAGCGGCATGAGAAAACTCCTTTTCCCTGAAATGCAGGATGCCTTCGGTCTGTTTGTCGGGTCGGGCGACTGGTCTCTGATTGATCGTGCCCGGAAAGCAGGCTATACAAAAGCGTGCGGGTATGTGGAAAGACTGCTCTCGGTCCAAAGAAATTGCGCGGGGAAAGACTCCGTGGCCGGTGTAATCGAAAGGGAGATACTCAGCGGACTACTGTAAATGTTCGGGCTGGACATTACCGACGAAGACATCGACAAGCCAGAAATCAAATTGAGTGCCTGCATTCCGCTGCAACTCCTCAATGGCAGCATCAAAACTGAGCGGAACTTTATACGTGGTCTCGCTCACCATCGCATCAAACGCTTCCGCGACCGCTATGATCCTCGACTCGATGGGGATGGCGTCCCCTTTCAGTTTTGCGGGATAGCCGTACCCGTCGTATCGTTCATGATGATAGAGAATAAACGGCGCAACGTCTGCATAGAAGTTAATCGGTCTTATCATCTCATCTCCAATAAGAGGGTGTTTCATATAATCTTCACGACTATAGATATCCTCAGTCTTGATCCGCAAAAAACCGACATCATGGAGCAAAGCAGCTACATATAATCGTTTCCTTTTTCCCTCCGGCATGTTGATCGCCTTCGCCAGGATATTGCTATATTTTGCCACCCGCCTCGAGTGCCCCATTTTCTCGGGAATCTGAAAATCTATGGCATCAAGGAGCATGTCAGTCACGTGTATCTCATAATTCTTCTGGTCATCGCGGAAACGGGACTGCACGAGGGATGCAGCCGCCTGGTCAGCCAGATACGTTATCAGTTCCACATCTCTCATGCTATAATGATCAGCCTTTTTATTCAGTTCAATGACGCCCTCGACCCCCGCTATCGTCGTCATCGGAACACAGAGTACGGATTTCGTTTCATCTCCTGTCACGAGATCCACCTCAGGGTCAAATCTCTCATCCGACTTCACATCATCGATAAGGAGAGGCTGACTGTTTACTGCAACCCATCCCGCGATGCCCTTTCCTTTCGGCACAGTCCTTCCCTTCAGCTCATCAGACTTTTCGCCCTTCACGATCTTGAAGACAAGGGTATCGTTCTCGACGAGGAAAATCGCTCCTGCATCTGATTGTGTGATGGAGAGCGAATGCTCCATGATCTTGTTCAGGAGGAGATCACCGTAAATCTCTTCCCGTAAATCTTTTGTTACGGCGAATATCTGGTCGAGTCTGTTTCTGTATTTTTCAATTCTCTTTATGATCCGGTGGGACACCACCATCCACATATAAAACCCGATGATAGTCAGAATAACGACTATTATGATGATCAGCGTTATGGAGATATCCGGGAGAAAATCGAGGACATCACTGAGAGGTTTAAAAAGGTATCTCAAGATAACGGCAAGAAGCGTGATGACGATAAAAGCGGCAATGCTATTGAGCAGCCGAATCTTCTCTTTTATTTCGGCTGTGAATGGCCTTTGTTCCTTATCCTCTTTATCCGCCATGGTAAAACTTTAATGCAAAGGAGAGAGAATGTCAATCAGCA
>Ga0209254_10001108_pt1 | contig 23741 bp, 24 predicted proteins | sample FrelakmetDIP11DI_FD_187148 | JGI IMG/M metagenome (GOLD analysis project Ga0209254, IMG submission 187148) | Freshwater lake sediment microbial communities from the University of Notre Dame, USA, for methane emissions studies - DIP11 DI (SPAdes)... | ecosystem: Environmental > Aquatic >...
ACCTCGCGCTTCTTCAAGCAGGGCGACAAGTTCTTCGTGCGCACCGACGGGCTGGGCGGCAAGCCGGGCGACTTCGAGATCGCCTACACCTTCGGCGTCGCGCCGCTGCAGCAATACCTGATCGCGATGCCGGGCGGGCGCCTGCAGCCGCTGCAGATCGCCTGGGACACGCCGCGCAAGACCTGGTTTCACCTGCTGCCGCTCGAGAAGGCACCCGCCGGTGACGTGCTGCACTGGACCGGCCGCTACCAGACCGCCAACACGATGTGCATCACCTGCCACACCACCGGTTTTGAGAAGCGCTACGACGCTGCCAGCGACAGTTTTGCATCGAGCTGGAAGGAGCCGAATGTCTCGTGCCAGTCGTGCCATGGCCCCGGCGAGCGGCACGCGCAGTGGGCGCGTGCAAAGGCCGAAGGCTCAGCGGCAGCGACGTTGCCAGGCGAACGCTTCGGCCTGGTGGTGGACTTCAAGGCGGCGGGTGCCGCGGGCCAAGTGGAAGTGTGCGCCGCGTGCCACTCGCGGCGCAGCGAACTCACGGCCACGCCGGTGCCGGGCCAGCCACGGCTGGACCACTACCTGCCCAGCCTCCTGCAGCCCGGCCTGTATCACCCCGACGGCCAGCAGCTCGACGAAGTCTTCGTCGACGGCTCGTTCCGCCAGAGCAAGATGTACGGCAAGGGTGTGGGCTGCACCGACTGCCACAACGCGCACACCGGCAAGCTCAAGCTGGCCGGCAACGCCGTATGCTCGCAATGCCATGCGCCGCAGGCGAACCCGAAGTTCGCCACTGCGGCGGGCGCCTACGACACGCCCGCGCACCACTTCCACAAGGAAGGTACAGCCGGTGCGCAGTGCGTGGCCTGCCACATGCCGAGCAAGAACTACATGCAGATCCAGCCCCGTCCCGACCACAGCCTGCGCGTGCCGCGGCCGGATCTGTCGGTCAAGCTCGGCACACCCAACGCCTGCGGCCAGTGCCACACCGACAAGCCGGCGCAATGGGCCGCCGACCGCCTGGCCACGTGGTACGGCCCCAAGCGTCGGCAGGAGCCGCATTACGGCGAGGCCTTCGCCGCCGCGCGGGCCGGACGGCCGGGTGCCCATGACGCGCTGGCCAGCCTGGCCGCCGACCGCAACCAGCCGGCCATCGTGCGCGCCACGGCGCTGGACGGGCTGCGCAACGACCCCCGCACCGGCGACAGCACGCGCATCGAGGCCACACGCGACGCCAGCCCCGAAGTGCGCGCTGCGGCGGCCGACAGCCTCGAGGCCCTGCCTGACGCGCAGCGCCTGTACGGGCTGACGCCGTTGTTACGCGACCCCGTCCGCGCCGTGCGCATCGCGGCGGCGCGCGGCCTGTCGTCGCTGCCGCCCGGGCGCCTCGACGTCGCGGCGCGCCCGGCCTTCGACGCGGCGCTGGCCGAGTACATCGCGGCGCAGAGCGTCTCGCTCGACATGCCGGGTGCCCAGCTCAACCTGGCCGTGGTGTACCAGAACACCGGCCGCATCGAGCTGGCCGAGAAGCACTACCTCGACGCCCTGCGCATCGACCCCGACTTCACGCCGGCACGCGCGAACCTCTCGCGGCTGTACAACGCCAGCGCGCGCAACGCCGACGCCGAGCGGGTGCTGAGCGACGGGCTCAGGCGCTTGCCCGAGCTCGGCGAGTTGCAGTATTCGCTGGGCCTGCTGCTGGCCGAAGAAAAGCGCCTGCCCGAAGCGGCCAAGGCGCTGACCCAGGCCGCGCGGCTGCTGCCCGAGCGGGCCAAGGTGCACTACAACCTCGGCCTGGCGCTGCAGCAACTGGGGCAACGCAAACCGGCCGAGGCAGCCCTGTTGCGGGCTCAGCAACTCGACCCGCAGGATGCGGCGACAGCCTACGCGTTGGCGGTGTTCTACGCCCAGGGTGGGCAACGCGCGCAAGCACTGCAATGGGCCGAGAAGTTGCAGGCCTTGAACCCCACCGATCCGCAGGTGCGGCAATTCGTGCAGGGCCTGCGCGACAGGGGCTGATCACATCATGGACAGGCTCTTCTTCGCACTCGGCAGCCTCAGCGCCTTCTTCGCGGTGGCGCTGGGTGCCTTCGGTGCGCACGCACTCAAGGCCCGCCTGCCGGCCGACCTGCTGGCGGTGTTCGAGACCGGCGTGCGCTACCAGATGGCCCACGCACTGGCCCTGCTGGCCGTGGCCTGGGCCTGTACGCGCTGGCCGGGCGGCGCCGTCACCGCCAGCGGTTGGCTGTTCGTCATCGGCACCGTGTTGTTCTCGGGCAGCCTTTACGTGCTGGCCCTGACCGGTGTGCGTTGGCTGGGCGCCGTCACGCCCCTGGGTGGCGTCGCGTGGCTGGCGGCCTGGTTGTGCTTGGCGTGGGCGGCGTGGAAGGCTTGACGACCGACGCAGTTCGCTCAGTGCCCAGCCGGGCCGCGCTTGCGCCGATGACGGCTCCACGCCCACAGGCCATAGAGCAGGCCGTTGAGCAGCACGACGCCGGCGCCAAGCCACCACTGCGTCTCGCGCGTCAAGCCCTCGGGGTAGATCAGCGGCAGCAGGTAATGCTCGATGAAGCCGCTGTCGTAGCCTCGTTCGCCGGCGAGCCGGCGCAGACTGTTTTCCAGCGGCGTGAGCGGGCACAGCGTTCCAGACAGCTCAGCGTAGGCGCCCCACAGCGCCGCCGGCAGGTGCACCCAGGCCACGCCGGGCCAGCGCCATAGCAGCCCAGCGCCGCCGATCACGAACGCAATGAACAGGCCGTGCAACAGCAGCACGGCGTCGGCGCCGAGCGATGCACTCATGATGTGCTGCTGCTGGCAGCGGCAGCAGGGCCGCCCAACCAGCGCGCCGCGGCCTGCCCGGCCACGCGGCCACTGGCCATTGATGCTTGCAGCAGGTAGCCGCCGGTCGGCGCTTCCCAGTCGAGCATTTCGCCGGCGCAGAAAACGCCGGGGCGTTGCCGCAGCATCAGGTGCTCGTCGAGCATCTCGAGTTGCACGCCGCCGGCGCTGCTGATGGCTTCGTCGATCGGGCGGGGCGCCGTCACGGTGAGCGGCAGCGCCTTGATCGCCGCGGCCAGCCGCACCGGGTCCGCCAGCGCCTCGCGCGGCAGCACCTCATGCAGCAGCGCCATCTTCGCGCCGGCCAGTCCGAGCCGGCTCTTCAGGTGCGAAGCCAGGCTGCGCGAGCCGCGCGGGTGCGCGACTTCGCGGGCCACGCGCGCAGCGTCGAAGGCCGGCAGCAGGTCCAGCGTGAGGGTGGCGCTGCCGTCGCGTTCGATCGCGTCGCGCAGCGCGGCGCTGGCGGCATAGACCAGGCTGCCTTCGATGCCATAGGCGCTGAGGACGAACTCGCCTTGTCTGTCGAAGCCGCCGAAGCGCAGCCGCACCGGCTTGATCGGCGCCCCGGCGAATCGCTCGCGCAGGTGTGCGCTCCACGCGATCTCGAAACCGCAGTTGGCAGGGCGCAGCGGGGCCACGCCGATGCCCTGCCCACGCAGCCACGGCACCCAGGCACCGTCGGAGCCCAGGCGCTGCCAACTCGCGCCGCCCAGCGCCAGCACCGTGGCCCGGGCGCTGACGCGGTGTTCGCCCTGCGCCGTTGCAAAGCGCAAGGCGCCATCCGGGTCCCAGCCGAGCCAGCGCTGGCGCATATGGAAGACGACGCCGCGTTCGCGCAGCCGGTGCAGCCAGGCGCGCAGCAGCGGCGCAGCCTTGAGGTCTTTGGGGAAGACGCGCCCCGAGCTGCCGACGAACGTGTCGACGCCGAGCGCCTGCGCCCAGTCGCGCAGCGCCTGCGGGGAGAAGGCTTCGAGCCAGTGCGCGACTTCGCTCGCCCGTGCGCCATAGCGCTCGGCAAAGGCCGCCAGGGCTTCGCTGTGCGTCAGATTCAGCCCGCCCTTGCCGGCGAGCAGGAACTTGCGGCCGACCGAGGGCATGGCGTCGAACAGCTCGACGGCAACGCCCGCCTCGGCCAGCACTTCGGCCGCCATCAGGCCGGCCGGGCCACCGCCGATGACGATGGCGGCGAGCGGTGTCGGGGGCGGTGCGACGTCGGTCATGGAGCGGCATGGTGCCACGCGTGTCAGGATCGGCCGCGTCGCACGACCAAGACCCAACATCGCGCGCCGCAGCCCGCCGGGCCGGCCCTTGACGAACACCGCAGTGCGACACATGGAGGATTGCTGATGAGCACCCTGACCCGCCTGGCCTTGGCCGCGACGCTCCTGCCAGCCGCCGCACTGGCGCAAGCACCGCAAAGCTGCGAGGCCCGCTCGGCCGCGCAGCCGCCGGCCGTCGTCGAGCTGTACACCTCGGAGGGCTGCAGTTCGTGCCCGCCGGCCGACCGCTGGCTGTCGACGCTGAAGGGCCGCAGCGATGTGATCGCGCTGGCCTTTCACGTCAACTACTGGGACCGGCTGGGTTGGCCCGACCGCTTCGCCACGCCGGCCATCACCGAGCGCCAGCACCAGCTGGCGCAGACCAGCGGCTCGAGCCATGTCTACACGCCGCAGGTGGTGATGAACGGCCGCGACTTGCGCAGCTGGAGCGGCGCGTCGATCGCCCGTCCGCCCGCCAGCAAGGTGGCGCTGTCGATGAAGCGCGAGGGCAACACGGTCACCGCCAGCGTCGGCGCAGGCGGCGAGCGCTTGGCGGGCTACTGGGCCGTGCTCGAAGACGGCCACAGCACGCGTGTGCGGGCTGGCGAGAACAGCGGCGAGACGCTCAAGCACGATCATGTCGTCACTCTGTACAAGCCGGTCGATGCCTGGGCCGGCAAGGACGACAAGCAGTGGAGCCTGGCCCTGTCACCCTCCAGTGCGGGCGTCACGCGGCGTGTCGCCTTCGTCGTCACCGACGCCGCGACGCAGCGGCCGGTGCAGGCCCTGGCCCTGGGTTGCTGATCCACATCGACTCGCGCGCATTTGCATTGCACGCAGCAGCGGCTGTTCTCCAGCGTCGAGTGCCACCCCTGCAGGTTGCCGCGAACGTGGCGTGGCCGCTGTAGCGAAGTAAAGGAGGAGGGTCGGGCGAAGCCCGGCCCGGGGGACATGAGCGTAAGCGGCCGCCCCACGCTCGCGGCACGCACCACTGCAGGAACGCGAGCGGCCGCAACGGGCCACGCAGCGCCAGTCAGACAAATGTCATTGTGCGCAGTTGCGTGTCAGCCGCCGCTCAGCGCCTGCACGATGTGCAGCGTGTCGGTCGGGCGCAAGGGCTGGGCCAGATCGAAGGTCGCGGCGCCGCCGACGAAGAAGCGCATGTTGGCGCGCATGCGGTCCTGCTCGTCGATCATGCGAAAGCGAATGCCGGCGTACTGACGGTCCAGGTCGTCCAGCACGGCGCCGACCGTGTCGCCTTGGGCCTCGACCCAGGCCTGCCCGGTGTAGGACTGCAGGGCGCTCGGGATCAGCACTTTCATTGCAACTCGGCCACCTCGACAGCGTAGATCTCCGGCAGGTGGCGGGCGATGCAGGCCCAGCGCGCGCCCTCGTTGCGGCTGCCCCAGAGTTCACCGCTGGTGGTGCCGAAGTACAGGCCCAGCGGATCGTGCGCGTCTGCACTCATCGCCTGGCGCTTCACGGTCCACCAGGCCTGGTCCGGCGGCAGCCCGGTGTCCTGGCGTTGCCAGGTCTTGCCGGCGTTGCGCGTCACGTAGGCGGCCGGCTTGCCCTGCGGGCTGGTACGGGGCCAGACGCTGGTGCCGTCCATCGGGAAGACCCAGGCCGTGTCGGCGTCGCGCGGGTGCACGACCATCGGGAAGCCGATGTCGCCGACGCGCTTGGGCATCTTCTTGCCGATGCGCACCCACTCGTCGGACGGCTGGTCCAGACGGTAGATGCCGCAATGGTTTTGCTGGTACAGGCGATCGGGCCGGCTCGGGCACAGGCGCACGCAATGCGGGTCGTGGAAGGTGATGGTGCTCGGGTCGAAGCCGCCGACGACTTCCATGCCCTTGACCAGCGGCTTGAAGCTGCGCCCGCCGTCGACCGATTCGTGCACGCCGCCGCCCGACATCGCGAACAGCAGGTGCGCGGGGTCGCGCGGGTCGACGATGATCGAATGCAGCTTCGGGCCATCGGGCGTGCCGTCCTGCACCGTGCCCATCCATTCGCGGTACTGCGGGTCCTCGTTGATCGGCGAGAAAGGCTCCCAGCTCACGCCGCCATCAGCCGAGCGGAACAGGCCCTGCGGCGAGGTGCCGGCGTACCAGACACCGGGCTGGCTCGCATGGGCCGGCGTGAGCCAGAAGGTGTGATCCACCGCGCGCCCCACCTGCCCCTCGGCCGCCTTCGCGAAGGCCGGCGGGCGCGCTGCTTCCTTCCAGCTGCGACCGAAGTTGGTCGAGCGAAAGACCGTCGGCCCGAGGTGGCCGGTCTTCGCCGCAGCCAACAAAGTGCGCCCGTCGCGCGGATCGAGCACGACATGGCTGACGATGTGACCGAGGAAGTGCGGCCCGTCGGCGCGCCAGCTCTTGCGCTGCGCATCGCCGTGGAAGAGCCAGGCTCCCTTGCGGGTGGCCACCAGCACGACGACGCGGTGGGCGGGTTTGTTCTTGTTGCTCGCCATCATGGCCTCCTGCGGTACCGGTGGGCGGGCCAGCAATTTACTGCAATTCGATGCCGGCTTTCTTCACCAGCTTGGCGTATTTCTCTTTCTCGCTGCGGAAGTAGGACTGGGCGAACTCCGACGTGCTGATGGCGATGGTGTTGCCCTGCTTGGCCATCGTCTCCTTGACCGCCGGGTCGGCAAAGGCCGCGACCAGCGCCTCGTGCACGCGCTTCACGTCGGCCGCGCTCATGCCCTTGGGGCCGAGCACGCCGAACCAGGCTTCGACCACGTAGCTCGTCAGGCCCTGCTCGACGAAGGTCGGGATCTCGGGTGCTGCCAGCGTGCGCTGCGCGCCGCCCATGCCGATGGCGCGCAGCGCGCCGCTCTTGATGTGCTGCTGCACGCTGGGCAGCGCCAGGGTGCCGAAATCGATCTGGCCGCCGATCAGGTCGGTCACCATCGGGCCCACGCCCTTGTACGGGATGTGCTTGGCGCTCGCGCCGACTTCGTCGACATACTGCTCGCCGGTCAGGTGCAGGATCGTGCCGTTGCCGCCCGAGCCGTAGTTGAGCTCGCCGGGCCTGCTCTTGAGCAGCGCGGCGAACTCCTTGTGGTTGGTGGCCGCCACCTTCGCGGGGTTGACCACCAGCACGATCGGCGTGGCACCGACAACTGCGATCGGCGTGAAATCACCCGGCATGTCGAAGGGCAGCGTCTTGTAAACGCTCGGAAAGATCACCACGTTGTTCGACACCACCGACAAAGTCATGCCGTCGGGTGCCGCGCGCGTGAGCGCCTGCAGGCCGACGATGCCGCCGGCGCCGGGCTGGTTCTCCACCACCACCGGGAAGCCCAGCGCCTTGGCCAGTGCCGGCTGCACTGCGCGCGTGATGGCGTCGACACCGGAGCCCGTGGCGTTGGGCAGGATGAACTTGACGGTCTTGTCGCCGACCTGCGCCGGCGCAGTGCGCGACACCACGGCCAGGGCACTGCCGAGCAGCAGCGTGCGGCGATTGAAGATCAAAGCCATGACGGTCTCCTTCGTTGTGGTTCAGGCCACCGCGGCCTGGGTCTTGAGTTGATCGATCTCTGCTGCGCTGTGGCCGAGGCCAGCCAGCAACGCGTCGGTATGCGAGCCGAGCTTGGGCGGATTCAGCCGCACACCCAGGCGCTCACCGGCCAGCGTGATCGGGAACAGCGTCGTCTTCACCGTCTGGCCGGCGCGCGGCCCATCGGGCAAGGTCACGTCCGCCAGGCCGCCGGTGGCCAGCAGGTGCGGATCGTCGTACAGATCCTCGGGCTTGCTGATCGGTGCGAACGGTAGGCCGACGGCTTCGAATCGTGCCGACAACTCGGCCGCGCTCCAGTGCTTCAAGCGCTCGGCGAGTAGCGGCAGCAGCGTGGCGCGGTGCTCGACGCGCGTGTTGTTCAGGGCGAGCGCCGGGTCGGCCTTTAGATCGTCGAAACCGAGCGCATCGCAGAAGGTCAGCCACTGCGCGTCGCTCACCGCAGCGAGGAATATCTGCTCGCCATCCTTCACGGTGAAAACATCGTAGATGGCCCAGGGGCTGATGCGCGCAGGCATCGGCGCAGCCGGCTTGCCCGTCATGGCGTACTGCAGCATGTGCTGGCCGACCAGGAAGATGTTGTTCTCGAACAGCGCCGATTGCACCTCCATGCCACGGCCTGTGATGCCGCGCTGGATCAATGCCCCGAGTGCGCCGATCGCGCCGAACATGCCGCCCATGATGTCGTTGACGCTGGTGCCGGCGCGCAGCGGGTCGCCGGGCCGGCCGGTCATGTAGGCCAGGCCACCCATCATCTGCACGACTTCGTCGAGTGCCGTGCGGTGCTCGTACGGGCCAGGCAGGAAGCCCTTGTGGCTGACGTAGATCAGGCGCTGGTTGTCTTTGGCGAGCGAGGCGTAGTCGAGGCCGTACTTGACCATCGTGCCGGGCTTGAAGTTCTCGGCCACGATGTCGGCGCTGGCGGCGAGCTTGCGCGCCACCGCCGCGCCCTCGGGCTTGTGCAGATCGACCGCGATGCTTTTCTTGTTGCGGTTGAACATCGGGAAGAAGCCGGTGCCCGCGCCGAGCAGGCGGCGTGTGCGGTCGCCATCGATCGGCTCGACCTTGATGACTTCGGCGCCCATGTCGGCCAGCACCATGCCGCAGGTCGGGCCCATCACCATGTGGGTGAACTCGACCACCCGCAGCCCGGCCAGCGGCTGGGGTACTTCGCGGGGTGCGCCGAGTTCGGGGTCGATACTGGTCATTGGGGATCGCCGATCACATCAGGCGCCCTCGTGCAGTGCCGCAGCGCGCGCCTCCAGCTCTGCCTTCAGCCCCGGCGGCAATTTCAACTGCCGCGCCAACTCGTCGAGGTAGGCGCGCTCCATCGTCGTCGTGTCGTCGACCACCAGCAGGCTGGCGAGGTAGACCTCAGAGGCCAACTGCGGGCTCGCGGTGCTGTCCAGCGCCGCGGCAGCGATGTCGGCCGGCTCCAGCGGGCGGCGCAGTTCGTCTTCGACCCAGCGGCGTGCGGCCGGGTCGCTCCTGGCCGCGTCGAGGCGGGTGAGTTCAGCCTCCACCAAGCCGCGTTCGCGCTCGTCCATGTGGCCGTCGGCCTTGGCGGCGGCAATCATCGCCTTGAGCATCGCGCGGCTGTGATCTTCGAGTTGCGGCGCCGACAGACGCGCGAAGTTCGGCGGGGGCAACGACGATGTTTGCGGCGCGCCGGCGGCGGGGGCCGGCGCGTTGACTGGCCGGCCTTGTTGCTGGGCCTGCCAATCGTTGTAGGCGCGCCAGGCCAGCGTGCCGAGCGCCGCGACCGTGCCGACCTTGATCACCGAGCCGCCCAGACTGCGCCCACGACGGCTGCCGAGCAGCAGCGCCAGCGCACCCCCGGCGACAGCGCCGGTGGCGTACTTGTCGAGGTCACCCGATTGCTGGGCTTGCTGAACCTTTGAAACGCCGGACTGGAGCAATTGCTCGAGAAGGGACTGGACACTCATGCACACCTCCGATGGTCAAAAAACCGATGAATGGCCCGCACTCTAGCGCGCCGTGCGTCAGCGTGGCACACCCTGCCGCGGCCGCGACAGCGCAAACGCCAGCAACGCCGCCGGGTGTGGGTCACGCGCTGGCCTTGTAAGAAGGTCGCGTCGGCGCCGACAGAAGCCGCGCAACTGATTGACTCCAATGGTTGCACATCCAACCCCTCTCCCGGAAAAGGCAAGCCTCATGAAGAATTTGTTGTTGGCGGCTGCGGCCGTCTCTCTCGGCGGGTTGACCTTGCCCGCGACGGCCCAGGTCTCGCAGCCCCAGGCCCAGGTCGATGCCCTCGAAGGCCTGTTCGGCAAACACCCCGGCTCGCGCCGCTCGGGCGCCAAGGGCCTGTGCGCCAGCGGCTACTTTGTCGGCAACACGGTCGGCCGCTCACTGTCCAGCGCGGCGGTGTTCAACGGCGACAGGGTGCCGGTGGTGGCGCGCTTCTCGCTCGGTGGCGGCAATGCCAAGGCCAGCGACAAGAGCCGCTCCGTGCGCGGCCTGGCGCTCCAGTTCACGCTGGCCAACGGCGAGCAGTGGCAGACGGCCAATGTCTCGGCGCCGGTGTTCTTCGTCGCCCGGCCCGAGCAGTTCGCTCCCTTCCTGCAAGCCCGCACGGCGGACCCGGCCACCGGCAAGCCCGACCCGGCCAAACTCAAGGCCTTCAACGACGCCAACCCCGAAACCCTGCTGCAAGCAGCCTACCTGGCGAAGGCGCCGATCCCGGCCAGCTACGGCGCGGTGAATTACTGGAGCACCAACGCGTTTGAATTCGTCAATGCCAAGGGCGAGAGCCAGTTCGTGCGCTGGCAGTTCGTGCCCGAACAGGGCGTGCTGGGGCTGAGCGACGACCAGCTCAAGACCCTGCCAGACGACTTCCTCGCCGACGAGTTGCGCAAGCGCGTCGCCGCCGCGCCGGTGGCCTTCAGCTTCAGCGTGCAACTCGCCGAGAGCGGCGATGTGTTGACCGACCCGACCAAGACCTGGCCCGACAGCCGCCGCGTGCTGCCCGCGGGCAGGCTGGTGATCGACCGCGTCGAGGCCGCAGCGGGTGGCGCCTGCGAGCCCATGACATTCAACCCACTGGTGTTGCCGCGCGGCATCAAGCCCTCGGCCGACCCCGTGCTGACGGCGCGCGCGGCGCCCTATGCGCTGTCATTGGGCCGGCGGCTGACGGAAGCGGCGGCCAAGTAAGCGAACCGCCTGGGATTGCCGAGTTGAGTTTAGCCTGTCGAATTGCTGCGTTGGCGGCTTCGACAAGCTCAACCCGCCGGCCACACCAGCTCGAAGTACTCGAGGATCAGGACCGCACGCTCACCGACCTGGAAGCCTTCACGCTCGGCGCGCTCGGCGAAGTCCTGCCGGTGCGCCGTCAGCCACCAGGCCAGCGTGCGTTCGCCCTCGCCGGCCTCGAAGGCGAAGGTGTCGTCGATCTCGTTGAAGTAGCGCCGCTCGACGTGTGTGGTGCGCACGATGGCTTGCGGTACACCGCGGCCGTCAAGCACAACCACATGCTCGCCCGGGCGCGGCATTTCGTCGCCCTCGACCTCGAAATCACGCTCCAGCGTGGCATGCGCGCGTTTGTGGCCGCCCTGGATCAGGGCCGCGAGTTCGTCGGCCAGCGCGCGGGTGTGGCCGAAGGCCGTGGCCGAGAAACCGGGCACCTGGACCTGGCAGGCGCGCTGGTACTCGAGCCATAAGGCCTCGATCTGCTCCTTCTTGCCGGCCAGGGGTTCGCTCATATCGTCAGCGGCTCTCAGCCTGCACCGCGCAGCGCAGCGCGCAACTCGGCGCCGATCTCCGGCTTGCCGGCAAAGGGGTCGGTCGGGTTGCGCGCCTGCATCACGTCCTCGAGCCGCGTCTGCACCGCCGCCAGGGCTTTCGGGTGGCTGTAGATGTAGAAGCGTTTGGCACGCAGGGCATCGAAGACCAGGACCGCGACTTCGGCGGCGCTGACCTTGCCCGATTCCACCGCCTTGCCGGTCATGGCCTGGGCGACGCGCTGGCTGCGTGTCGGCTTGGCGCCGGCGGTCAGCGTCTCCGCCGGCCGGTTGCGGTGGCTCTGGTTGATGCCGGTGGGCACGAAGTAGGGGCACAGCACCGACGCGGTGACCTGGTCGGTCACCAGGGCCAGATCCTGGTACAGCGTTTCCGACAGGCTCACGACGGCGTGCTTGCTGACGTTGTAGGCGCCCATGTTCGGCGGGTTCAGCAGCCCGGCCATCGACGCGGTGTTGACGATGTGCCCTTCGTAGCCCGGATCGGCCTTCGCTGCGGCCAGCATCAGCGGCGTGAACACGCGCACGCCATGCGCCACGCCCATCACGTTGACGCCCAGCACCCAGGCCCAGTCGTGCGCGCTGTGCTCCCAGATCAGGCCGCCGGCGCCGACGCCGGCGTTGTTGAAGACGACATGCGGCGTGCCGAATCGGTGCATCACGGCCGTGCCGAGGGCCTCGACCTCGTGCGCCTGCGACACATCCAGACGAAACGGCAGCACCTCGGCGCCGAGGCCGCGGATCTCGGCAGCGGCGCGCTCCAGTGCGTCGGCCTGCACGTCGGCCATCACCACGTTCATGCCCTCGCGCGCGGCGATGCGGCTCGATTCCAGGCCGAAGCCCGACGCCGCGCCCGTGATGACGGCGGTGCGGCCCTTGAAGGATTTCATGCACGTTCTCCGAGTCGAGTTTCAGTGTGGCAGTGCGCGCTCGATCAACGCGTCGAACGGCGCGCCGGCGGGCAGCAGGCCGAAGACATCGGCGGCGCTGGCCAGACGCGAGCTGCAAAAGGCGCCGAAGACGGCATCGGTCGAGTGCTGGCGCAGCAGCGCGGCCTGGACCAGCAAGGCGATGTCGCGGACCAGCGACCGCGCCTGGGCTTCGTCGGTGCCGCCGTCGATGCGCAGCGGCAGCGTGTCGGCCAGGCGGTCGAAGGCCGCATGCTCGCCGCGCGCCGGTGCCAGCTCCTGCGCCAGCGCCGCAGCGACGTCGGCGCTGCGAAGTGCGCGCAGCAGGTCCAGCGCCATGATGTTGCCCGCGCCTTCCCAGATCGAGTTCAACGGCATCTCGCGGTAGATGCGCGCCATCACGCCCTCGCCGCCCTCTTCCACATAGCCGTTGCCGCCCAGGCATTCCATCGCCTCCTGCGAGAACGCGGCGCCGCGCTTGCAGATCCAGAACTTGGCGATCGGCGTCAGGACGCGACGCATCACGGCCTCATGGCCGGGGTCCACGCGCGCGCGTCCAGGTGCCGCGCTGTCCTTTTCGCTGGCATCGATGGCCCGCGCCAGGCGCAACGCCAGCGCGGTGGCGGCTTCGCTCTCGATCGCCAGGTCGGCGAGCACGTTCTTCATCAGCGGCTGCTCGGCCAGCCGCTTGCCGAAGGCCCAACGTTCGCGCGTGTGGTGGATGGCCAGGGTGAGGGCCTGGCGCATCAGGCCGGCCGTGCCGAGCGCGCAATCCAGCCGCGTCAGGGCGCCCATGGCCAGGATCTGCGGCACGCCGCGGCCTTCGTCGCCGACCAGCCAAGCGCTGGTCTGGCCGTCGAACTCGACCTCGCTGCTGGCATTGGCGTGGTTGCCGAGCTTGTCTTTCAGGCGCTGGATGCGGATCGGGTTGACGCTGCCATCGGGCCGCCAGCGCGGCACGAAAAAGCACGACAGGCCGCCGGGCGCTTGCGCCAGCACCAGGAAGGCATCGCACATCGGCGCCGACATGAACCACTTGTGGCCGGTCAGGCGGTAAGCGCGACCCCAGGGCGTGTCGCCGTCGAACACCGCCGCGGTCGTGTTGGCACGCACATCCGAGCCGCCCTGCTTTTCCGTCATGCCCATGCCGACCGTCAGCGCGCTCTTGCCCGACGCCGGCGCGAAGTGCGGGTCGTACTGCGTGGCTGCGAGGCCCGCGCCCCAGGCGGCGTACAGCGCCGGGTTGGCACGCAGCGTCGGCGTTACGGCATAGGTCATCGACACGGGACACAACACCGACGGTTCCAGCTCGGTGAACAACATGAACGCCGCCGCGCGCTCGATGTGCGCGCCAGGACCACGCTGCCACGGCGTGCCGTGCAGCCCATGGCGCAGCGCCGCGCCGAGCAGCACGTGGTAGCTGGGGTGGAACTCGACGAGATCGACGCGGTGGCCGAAGCGGTCGTGGCTGCGCAGCTGGGGTTTGTGCAGGTTGGCCAGGCGCGCATGCGTCTGCAGCTCGGCGCTGCCCGCTTCGCACCCGAGCGCGGCCAGGCGCGTCGCGTCATGCGCCGGCAAGTGAAAGGCCAAGGCGTCCTGCATGGCCCGGTTGCCATCGAACAGGTTGGCCCCGAACCACGGTGTGCTCTGGTTCAGAACCTCGTGGGTGCCCGATGTGCTCATGTCGGCGATCTCCATAGCATTTCCAGATGAGGAATGCCGTCTTCCAGATACTCGGCCGAGGCGACGGAAAAATCCAACTCGGTGTAGAAGCGCTGCAGCCGCGCCTGCGCGCTGATGCGCACCGGTTGCCCGGGCCAGTGCTGCGCGCAGCCCAGCAACCCTTGGCGCATCAAGGTCCGGCCCAACCCGGTGCCGCGCACTTCGGGCGCCGTGACGACGCGACCGATCGACGGCTCGGCGTACTTCACGCCGGGATCGACGATGCGCAGGTAGGCGACCATGCTGCCAGCGTCGTCGCGGCCGAGCAGATGCCACGAGCTGCGGTCATGGCCATCGACATCGAGGTACGGACCTTGCTCGAGGATGAACACGCGACTGCGCAGTTGCAGCGCGTCGTGCAGGTTGTCGACGCCGAGTTCGGCGAAGCGCTGCCAGGCCCAGTTCATGGCGCTTGCATCGGGGCCCTCAAATCAACTTCACCAACTGCTTGCCGAAGTTCTTGCCCTTGAGCAAGCCGATGAAGGCCTCCGGTGCGCTGGCCAGCCCTTGCGCGATCGTCTCGCGGTACTTGAGCTTGCCGGTCGCCACCAGCGTGCCGAGCTCCTTCAGCGCCTCGGGCCAGAGCTGCATGTGTTCGCTGACGATGAAACCTTCGATCTTCATGCGGTTGACGAGGATCAGCGCCGGATTCGCCATCGGCAGCGGCGCGCCGTTGTAGCCGGCGATCATGCCGCACATGGCGATGCGGGCGAAGGCGTTGGTGCGCAGCATCACGGCGTCGAGGATCAGGCCGCCGACGTTCTCGAAGTGGCCGTCGATGCCGTCGGGGCAGGCTTCCTTCAGGGCACCCAGCAGCGACTTCAGGTCGGGGTGCTGCTTGTAGTCGATGCAGGCATCGAAGCCGAGTTCCTCGACCACGTAGCGGCACTTGTCCGGCCCGCCGGCCAGCCCCACCGCGCGGCAGCCGCGTTGCTTGGCCAGTTGGCCGAAGGCGCTGCCGACTGCGCCCGACGCCGCACTCACCACCAGCGTTTCGCCGGCCTTCGGCGCGATGATCCGCGTCAGGCCGTACCAGGCGGTGACGCCGGGCATGCCGACGGCGCTGAGGTAGGCCGCGAGCGGGATGCGCGTCGTGTCGACCTTCTGCAGCACGCCTCGTTGAGAAGCGTCGACGACGGCGTACTCCTGCCAGCCGCCCTGGCCCACGACCTTGTCACCGACCGCGAAGTGCGGATTCTTCGACACGACGACTTCGCCGACGGTGCCGCCGATCATCACGGCGTCGAGCGCCTGCGCGGCGGCGTAGCTCTTGCTCTCGTTCATGCGCCCGCGCATGTACGGGTCCAGGCTCAGGTAGTGGTGCCGCACCAGCACCTGGCCGTCGCTCAGGTCGGGCACGGGGGCTTCGACCAGGCGGAAGTTGGCCGGCGTGGGTTCGCCCTGCGGCCGCGACGCGAGCACGAATTGGTGGTTGATCAATGCAGTCATGTCGACGACTCCTTGGTGGTTTTCAGCGCCTTGACATTGCGACCCTTGGTCGGCAGCTTGCGCAGATACTTGAAAGTGCCGGTCGCGTGGGCACAGAGGTGGTCATCGTCGTCGAACACCGAGGCTTCGCAGAAGGCCATCGTCGTGCTGCGGTGAAGCAGCGTGGCAGCAGCACGCAAACGGCCCTCGGCGGGGCGCATGAAGCTGGTCTTCATCTCGATCGTAACCACGCCGGGGCCGAAGTCGGCTTCATGGGCATGGATACTGCGCGCGGCATGGGCCATGGCCACGTCGAGCATCGTCATCAGCACGCCGCCGTGTGCCACATCCCAGGAGTTGAGGTGTGCGTCGTCGAGATCGACGCGCAACTCGGCGTGACCGCCGTCGAAGTGGTGCAATTCGAAGCCCAGGGATTCGACGAAGGGGATGTGCAGCGGGAATTTCATCTCAGTTGCTCCACCGCGCTTCGCGCCACCTTCGGCAAATGTGCCGCGTGCAGCGCTTGTCTGCTCTCGGCCCATTGCAGAACCACAAAGTCTGCCTGCGGGGCTTCGGCGCTGGGCCGACGGCGGTACGACACCGGGGCTCCGAATGCTGGCCCTTCGCTGCGCTGCGGGTTCCCTGCGGTGCTCGGCCTTGTGGCCCCGTCGCACAACTCGCTACGTTCGCTGCGCTCACTGCGCTCGAACAGGTGCGACGAGTCAGTTCACGAAGCGCGCTGCGCGCGCGGCCACAAGCCCTGCGCTCCTCGGCTGCGCACAGTCGCCCCAACGCCGCACCGCCCTCGGGCCCGCACGCATTGGGGGTGGGCGGGGCATCGAAGACAAAGTCAATATCGCGCAAGGCGCCGGGCGGGGCGTGGGCGGGGCGAATTGGCGCCGCCGAGAAGCACAGGGTTGCTGGCCGCGCGCGCAGCGCGCTTCGTGAACTGACTTGTGGCCGCTTGTTTGAACGCAGAGAGCGCAGCGAGCGAAGTGAGTTCGGCCACAGGCCAGCAACCCGAGCATCGCAGGGAACCCGCAGCGCAGCGAAAGGCCAGCCGTCTGAGCCCCGCCCAGGCCCCGCCCGACGCCTTGCTCGCGCCGCACAACGCATGAGCAAGCGGACGCCGGTGAACAGCGGCAATGGTCGAGCGAAGGCCATCACGCGCCGTTGTGGACTGCGCTGACGCCGCCATCGACGGCCAGGATCTGGCCGGTGATGTGCTTGCCTGCGGCGCTGGCGAAGAGCAGCGCGGCACCTTTCAGGTCGTCGTCATCACCGAGCCGACGCAACGGCGCAGCCGATGCGAGTTTGTCGGTGCCGAAGTGCGCCAGCACGCCCTGGGTCATCTTGCTCGGAAAGAAGCCCGGCGCCAGCGCGTTGACGGTGATTCCGTGCGGCCCCCACTCGCCCGCCAGGGTGCGCGTGAAATTCACCACCGCACCCTTGCTGGTGCCGTAGGCGATGAACTGCATGTCGAGCGAGCCGGCCAGGCCGGCGATCGACGCGATGTTGATGATGCGGCCGTGCTTGTTGGGCAGCATGCTGGCCCTGCCGACCGCCTGCGCAAACAGGAACAGGCTGCGCACGTTGAGGTTCATCACCTTGTCCCAGGCCTCGAGCGGGTAGCTCTCCATCGGCGCACCCCACGTGGCGCCGGCGTTGTTGACCAGGATGTCGATGCGACCCATGCGCTCCATGGTCTCAGCGACCACGCGTTCGATGTCGGCCGGCTGGCTGGCGTCGGCAGCAATCCAGCGTGCGTCGATGCCCTTGTCCTGCAGCAATGCCGCGGCCTCTTCGAGATCGGCCGCCTTGCGTGACGTGAGCATGATCTTGGCCCCGGCTTCGCCGAGCGCTTCGGCGATCTGCAGGCCCAGGCCGCGCGAGCCGCCGGTGACCAGCGCAGTCTGGCCGCGGAGGTCGAAGAGTTCGTGGACGGGAGTGCTCATCAGGGTGCCTTCGTGCTGCGCACTTCGGAATTCGCCCTCGGGGCGGCCCTTCGTGCTCATGGGTGCTTGGTCCTTGGTCAAGAGAGCTGCTGCTGCGCGGGCCGCATCAGGGCCCCATGCGTGAGCGTATGAAGACCAGCAACACGCCGGAGGCCGCGGCAACGCCGCCTGCGGTGATCATTGTCCAACCCAGCGCCGGGCTGCGCGACTGCGTGAACCAACCGAGGCCGAGGCCGAGCATGCCGCCGTAGATCAGCACCCAGACCCAGGTGTCCAGCTTCTTTGTCGTCATGGTCAATTCGAAGGAAGTGAATACCGAATCGATCAGGCCAGGCGGAAGTGGCGCAACGCCGCCTGCGCCACCGGCGCGCCCCACTCCTGCAGGAAGTGGCCGCCCTCGGGCACCTCGAGCGGCGGCGGGCAGCCGCGGATCGTGCGCGCGAGCGACTGCATCACCGGCGGGCCCAGCACCGGGTCCTGCATGCCGATGGCCATGAAGCTCTCGCCTGTCCAGCGCTCGCGCCAGAAGCTCATCGCCTCACGACTCAATGCGGCGCCTGGCGCGGTGTCACCGTCGGGCACGAGGTTCGGAAAAGCCCGCACGGCGGCTTTGAAGCTCGCGTCGGGAAACGGAACGTCGTAGGCCGCAATCTCGTCCGCCGTCATGTCGCGCCTGCCCCGGGCAATCAGCTTTCCGATCATCAGGTCGGGCTGCGCATTCGAGTAGGCGCGCCATTGGCGAAAGCCTTCCGTGACCGTGCCGGTACCTAGCGCCGTGTTCATCACGAGCAGGCGCGTGAAACGTTCTGGCATCGCCATCGGCAGCGTCAACCCGAGCAGGCCGCCCCAGTCCTGCACCACCAACATGATGTTCCTCAAGTCGAGGCGTTCGACCAATGCGAGCAGCATGCCTCGGTGCATCTCCCAGGTGTGCGCGCCTTCATCGGACGGCTTGTCGGAGCGGCCGAAGCCGATCAGGTCAGGCGCCACCACGCGCAAGCCCGCCGCGGTGAACACCGGGATCATCTTGCGATACAGGTAGCTCCATGTCGGGTTGCCGTGCAGGCACAGTGCCGTCACCGCGGCGTCGCGCGGGCCCTCATCGAGGTAATGAACGCGCAGGTCATCGATCTCGGTGTAGTGCGGCGCGAATGGGAACCCTGGCAGATTGGCGAAGCGCTCGTCCGGCGTGCGAAGTACAGCCACCCTTACAGCACCTCGAATACACCCGCCGCGCCCATGCCGCCGCCGATGCACATCGTGATGCAGACCCGCTTGGCGCCGCGCCGCTGGCCTTCGATCAGCGCGTGGCCAGTCAGGCGCTGGCCGCTCATGCCGTAGGGGTGGCCGATAGCGATGGCGCCGCCGTTGACGTTGAGGCGCTCCATCGGGATGCCGAGCTTGTCGGCGCTGTAAAGCACCTGGACGGCGAAGGCTTCGTTCAACTCCCAGAGGTCGATGTCGTCCAGCTTCAAGCCCAGGCGGCCCAGCACCTTGGGCACGGCAAAGACCGGGCCGATGCCCATTTCGTCGGGGTCGCAGCCGGCGACCGCAAAGCCGAGGAAGCGGCCGAGCGGCTTCAAGCCCTTTTGCTCGGCGTACTTCTCACTGACCACCGCGCAGGCGCCGGCGCCGTCGCTGAACTGGCTGGCATTGCCGGCAGTGACCACGCCACCGGGCACCGCCGTGCGGATGTCCTTGATGCCTTCGTAGGTGGTACCCGGGCGCAGGCCCTCGTCGGCCTTGACGGTGACTTCCTTGCTGCGCAGGCCGAGCTGCGCATCGGCGACGCCTGCGGTCACGGTGATGGCCGCGATCTCGGCATCGAACAGGCCTTTGTCCTGGGCCGCGCAGGCCTTCTGCTGGCTCTCGGCGCCATAGCGGTCCATGCGCTCCTTCGAGACGCCGTAGCGCTTGGCCACCGTTTCGGCGGTCTGCATCATGCTCCAGTAGATCGTGGGCACATGCTCGGCCAGCCAGGCGTCCTGGAACATGTGCAGGTTCATTTCCTGCTGCACGCAGGAAATGCTCTCGACGCCACCGGCGACAAATACCTGGCCCTCGCCAGCGACGATTCGCTGCGCGGCCAGCGCAATGGTCTGCAGCCCGCTGGAGCAGAAACGGTTGATCGTCATGCCTGGAACACCCACCGGCAGGCCGGCGCGCAGCGCGATCTGGCGTGCGATGTTCCAGCCAGTGGCGCCTTCGGGGTTGGCACAGCCCATCAGCACATCGTCGATCGCGCCCGGGTCGATACCGGCGCGCTCGACCGCGGCCTTCACCGCGTGACCGCCGAGCGTGGCGCCGTGGGTCATGTTGAAAGCGCCTCTCCAGCTCCTGGCGAGCGGGGTGCGGGCGGTCGAGACGATGAGGGATTGGGTCATGGTGTGGATCCTTCGGATCAGGTGAATCTTGTGCAAAGGGGCGGTTGCGCCCATCGGGAGTACGCGGGCTCGCTGCGAAAACACAGCACAGCCGAGGTGCCGGATCCCAAGATCACCACGTCGCCCTCGGACTCGCCGCATGCTGCTTCATCGCCGTCGAATGCGTCAGTTCAATGCCGAGTCGCCGCGCTTGGAGGTGCGACCCTGCGGTCGGGCATGCGTGACCTTGGTTCGAACTGAAAGGTGCCCCGTGACGTACTGGTGAAGCACGCTCGCAATCAACGTCTGATATGGCATCCCTTGCTCCAGCGCCTTCACCTGAATGTCGCTCAGGTCGCCCGAAGACAGTCGAATATTGACTCGACGATCCTTGAGCGCGGTCGCCCGCGCGGCCGCCTTGAACTTCGCAAGCTCGGCCTTGGTGGCCACGGATTTGAGCTTGCCTTTCTCGAAGGCGCTGAGAACTTCGTTTTCGTATCTATCGATCTTCGGCATCGGTCTCACCTTGCTTCAAATAGTCTCTCGTCGCCTTGCGGCTGGGGATCACGGTCTTGAGGAAAAACGCTTCGCCTTCCTCGACAAGTGGCACCAGGTAAACGTAGTTGTCGCAGGCCACGACGAGGATGCGCTGATTCGGATACTTGGCCGGATTCGGATGGGCAACGATGTCCAACAAGCCCCCCGATTCGATCGACACGACGATGTGCTCGAAGGAGATGCCCCTGTTGACCTTGAGCGCATCGTTTTTCTCCGAACTCCATCGAAATGGCTTCATGCCGAGATGCTACGACAGCGTGTGCCTTTTGTCACCACGCGGCATCGCAAAGTCAGGTGAACGACTTGCCTTCGGCAGCCAGCTTGGCCAGCAGCGGCGCCGGTTGCCAGAAGCGGGCGTCATCGTGCGGATTGGCGGCAAACTTCTTCATCGCCTGCACCACGTTGTACAGGCCCTGCTGGTCGGCGTAGCACATCGGGCCGCCACGGTGCAGCGGGAAGCCGTAGCCGGTGAGGTAGACCATGTCGATGTCGCTGGCCTTGCTCGCGATACCTTCCTCGAGGATCTTCGCTCCCTCGTTGACCAGCGAATAGACCAGGCGGTGCACGATCTCGTCGTCGCTGATCTTGCGCGGCGTGATGCCGAGTTCGCTGCGATGATTGGCGATCATGTCCTCGACCACCTTGGACGCAATGGCATCCCGCTTGCCCGCAGCGTAGTCGTACCAGCCGGCTCCCGTCTTCTGGCCGTAGCGGCCCATCTCGCACAGCAGGTCGGCCGTCTTGCTGTAGCGCAGATTCGGCTTCTCGATGTAGCGGCGCTTGCGGATGGCCCAGCCGATGTCGTTGCCGGCCAGGTCGCCCATGCGAAACGGCCCCATCGCGAAGCCGAACTTTTCCACCGCGCGGTCCACCTGCGCCGGCGTGCAGCCTTCCTCGAGCAGGAAGCCGGCCTGGCGCGCGTACTGCTCGATCATGCGATTGCCGATGAAGCCATCGCACACGCCCGACACCACCGCCGTCTTCCTGATCTTCTTGGCGATCGCCATCACGGTGGCCAACACATCCTTGCCCGTCTTGGCGCCGCGCACCACTTCGAGCAGCTTCATCACGTTGGCCGGGCTGAAGAAATGCATGCCGACCACGTCCTGCGGGCGTTTCGTGAAGGCCGCGATCCGGTCGACGTTGAGCGTGGAGGTGTTGGACGCCAGGATCGCGCCGGGTTTCATCACCTCGTCGAGTGTCTTGAACACGCTCTCCTTGACGCCCATCTCCTCGAAGACGGCCTCGATCACCAGGTCGGCGTCCTTGATGTCGTTGTAGGCCAGCGTCGTCGTCAACAGGGCCATGCGAGCGTCGTACTTGCCCTGCTTGAGCTTGCCTTTCTTGACCTGCGACTCGTAGTTCTTGCGGATCGTGGCGACGCCACGCTCGAGTGCCTCGGGCTTCGCTTCCAGCATCGTCACCGGCACACCGGCGTTGAGGAAATTCATCGCAATGCCGCCGCCCATCGTGCCCGCACCGATGACAGCCACCTTCCTGATGTCGCGTTGCGGCGTGTCGCCAGGCACGTCGGCGATCTTGCTCGCCGCGCGCTCGCCGAAGAAGGCATGGCGCAGGGCCTTGCTTTCGGGCGTCATGATCAGTGCGAGGAAGGCGCTGCGCTCGTAGGCCAGGCCCTGCTCGAACGTGGCTGCCTTCACCGCCTGCTCGACGCAGTCGACGCAGCGCGCCGGCGCCGGGAAGTTCTTCGCCATGGCCTTGACGGTGTTGCGCGCGAACTGGAAGTAGGCGTCGGCATTCGGGTGCGTGGCCTTGAGATTGCGCACCAGCGGCAGGGGTCGCACATCGGCTTTCTCGAGCGAGAAGGCGGCCGCGCCATCGACAAGGTCACCGTCGATCACACGGTCGAACAGCCTCTGCCCGGGCAACGCAGCCAGCACCTCGCTCTTCACCGGCTCGCCGCTGACGATCATGTTCAGCGCCGTCTCCACGCCAATCGCGCGCGGCAATCGCTGCGTGCCGCCGGCCCCGGGCAACAGGCCCAGCTTGACCTCGGGCAGAGCGATGCTGGCGCCAGGCGATGCGACGCGGTAGTGGCAGGCCAGCGACAGCTCCAGGCCGCCGCCCATGCACACGCTGTGGATGGCGGCCACGACCGGCTTGCTGCAGCCTTCGACGAGCCGGATCAAGGTGTGCAGGTTCGGTTCGGCCAGCGCCTTGGGCGAATTGAACTCGCGAATGTCGGCGCCGCCGGAGAAGACCTTGCCGGCGCCCGTGATGACGATCGCCTTCACGGCGGCATCGCCCTGCGCGTGCTCCAGACCCTCGGCCACGGCATGCCGGGTGGCGAAGCCCAGGCCGTTGACTGGCGGGTTGTCGAGTGTGATCACGGCGACGCTGCCGCGCACCTGGTAACTGGCAGTCATGGCAAGAATCCTTCAGTCGGGAGAGCGAACGATGAGTCGATTCTAGGTGGCGCGCAAGGCTGTTCCACCCTGCCTTCACACAGCTCGGGCAAGCCACGAAATTGGCCATGGCATCATGAAGTTCATATCCAACTCTCGTTGGCCGCGTGGAACGCTTGCGGCATCTCCATGTTGAATCGGTCCGTCCAAGAACCCGCTGCCCGAAATCGGCTCACCGTGTCCCACTCCCTGCTTGTACGTCATCGATCCACGCTGCGTCACCTGCCGCGGCTGGCGCTGGCGTTTTGCTGCCTTCCAGCTTGGGGGCAAACGACAGGGCGGGCCATCGACTTGGTCAACCTGCAGCGTCTGGCCAACGGTGTGCTGGGGATCATGAGCTACACGGTGGCCCCCGACGTCACCACCAGTTCCTTGTCGGTCCAGAACGCGGCCACCTCGAACCCAGGGCTGACGATGACGCAGCTAGGCGGCGGATTCACCTGGAGCAAGGACACGCCGCTGTACCTGGAAGGCAACGCGGCCTACTCTCGCTACGATCCCACATTCATCGCCAGTGACGGCGCCGAGCAGCGACCGGTGCCAGTCAAGTGGAATGCACTCTCCGTCACCGGCGGCATCGGCTGGGACTTCCCGCTGAGCACGCATTGGACGCTGCGGCCGATCCTCAACTTCACCTACGGCTACGTGACCAGCGACCTCAACATCGCCAAGTGGTGGCTCGAGAACAATACCGACGTCGATCTGGAGTTCCTCGACAAAGGCAAGCTGAAGGCGCGCGGGCTTGGAGGCTCGCTGATGCTCGACTATGAGAAGTTCGCGCCCGAGGCCGACGTGGACCTGGAGCTGCGCTACACCAATGTGCAGCTGCGAAACAGCGGCGATCTGGCCTCGGTGGTCGAGGGCAGCGCCTCGGCGGAGAGCGCCAGCATCTGGGCCCGCCGCCGCGTGCCGACGGGCTGGGTCGTCTGGAACCGTCCGGTGCGCTACGTGCTCGAAGGCGCGTACACGCGCTTCCTGGGCAGTCAGAAGGAGGTCGGCGTCGACCGCAT
>Ga0209254_10001109_pt1 | contig 23737 bp, 32 predicted proteins | sample FrelakmetDIP11DI_FD_187148 | JGI IMG/M metagenome (GOLD analysis project Ga0209254, IMG submission 187148) | Freshwater lake sediment microbial communities from the University of Notre Dame, USA, for methane emissions studies - DIP11 DI (SPAdes)... | ecosystem: Environmental > Aquatic >...
GTCGGTCTAACTCCATGGTCGAACATAATCTCCCCCGTGAACAATCCATTTGGAAGGACTTGGGATTTCAGGGGATAAATTACTTGCCTAGGTCTCCGCGCAAGCGCATCGCCGCTAGATTGATGCACCTAGCTCAACCTATAGCGGCTTGGAACGAGTCGTCGACTTACTATTTCGGCATGGAAGCTGGAGAGGGGACATTGGTAGAGGGGAGCGAAAGAGATAGCGAGAAGGCCGAGGAGCAGGAGGAGCTCGCATCCCAGCTGCTGGTCGACTGGTACCTCAACGCGGTCCAGGCTCTCGTAGACACGGCTGGATCCAAGGAGGCAACCAATCTGCTCTTCCCTTATTTCCGGAACGCGGAGTCCGCAGCGCTCCTGATCATCATGAAAGCCTTCGGGCTCAGCTCGATTAATAGGATCACATACGGGTTCATTTCCGGGATCACGTTCAACTTCATCTCCCGAGCCCCTATTCTGAATACCAGGATCTTCGAGAGGGGAGGGATAACCACGATTTCAGGCTGCCCCTTCGAGAACGGTCCTGATGCGAACTGCGTCGTGTTCTGTGAGAAAGGCTCTAAGGTGTACGAAGAAGCGTTGGCCATTCCATACCAGTCCACCTTGGTGTCGTGCGTCGCCCGAGGGGATGGGGAGTGCAAATTCATCGCCAAGTTCGTTGGCTGCCAAGACCCGAGGGACGAGAGCGACCTGGGCCAGGAGATCGCCGGGGTCCTCAACTGGCAGCTTCCCCAAGAAATGGTGGACGACTTCTCCGTCCAATATCTAGCGGAGTTCTGGATCCTGGCCACAAGGGCTCTGATCGACCATCTGGGCGCGGAGAGGGTCTCCACCATCTTGGCGCCCTACATGAAGCACAGCGGCGTCTCTTTCGGCTTGAAGGGCTCGTCCTCGCCGGGGGTTGGAGGATTCGGACTTGCGCGTATCTCGGCCCGCATCGATCTTTGCGAAAGGGCGTTGCGCATGGAACCGTCGTCCACGATATCGGACGGTGGTATTGTGGAGCGCACCATCGTGGACTGTCCGTTCAAGGAGGCGCCGGTCCAGGTATGCCAGCAGTTCGAGTCCTTCTGCAACGGGGTGTGCGAGGCCCTGGACCCTGAATACGAGTTCGCCTACGACCGCAAGATGACGGAGGGCGCAAACGACTGCCATTGGATGATAAGGAGGAAGTCATCGCCGTGGGCTGAGGGCAGGTTAAAGGTTGCCGGAGTGAACGAGGATGCGATGAGGGCGCTGGCCTTGAAGTTCGCCCAGGGCGAGATAACGAAGAAGGAGTACGATGACCTGAGGAAGGCCCTCGATTTCTGATCCGTTAGTGCTGAGCGGATCCACCCATGAAAGTCATGGCCTTTACAATTCTTTCTTACGATGGTTAAGACTATTTATTTCCATGCGAATATAAGTCATTCGGGGGCGGATTGGCAAGGTCGCGCGCCCCCAGGGAATCCATGAAGCGTGACGAGGTATTTCAGGGAAAGGAGCTCAGGTGTGGCGACTTCGAGTTCAACGCCGATGTGGCGCAGGTCTTCGACGATATGCTGCCGCGGAGCATACCCATGTACGCGGAGCAGCAGGAAATGGCCAAGAACATCGGCAGAAAGTTCCACGTCCCTGGCACGGACCTGTACGACCTCGGATGCTCCACCGCCACCACTTTGATCAATCTGGCCGGGGAGATCCCCGAACCTGCCAGGTTCATCGGATACGATTATTCGGAACCGATGCTGGAAGAGGCCAGGCGGAAAGTGAGGGCGGAAGGGCTGGGGAATCGAATAGAGCTACGCCATGGCGACCTCAATGGTCAGCTGGCTGACCTGCCCCTGGAGAACGCCAGCGTGGTTTACCTCTGTTGGACGCTACAGTTCATCCGGCCCCTGCAGAGAGACAAGCTGATCAGCTGGATCTATGAGGGGCTGGTGGATGGCGGGGTCTTGGTCTGTACGGAGAAGGTGCTCACCAATAACAACAACATGAACCGTTTCTTCATCCAGCTCTATTATGACTTCAAGCGAGGCACCGGTTACTCCGAAGAAGAGATCGCGCGCAAGCGCGAGGCCTTGGAGAACGTGCTCGTCCCCTATCGCATCGACGAGAACAAAGAGCTGTTCCAGCGCAACGGATTCAGGATGGTGGAGACCTTCTTCCAATGGTACAACTTCGTCGGTTTCCTGTGCGTCAAGAAAGGATAGGGGTTATGGTCATGTCCGATGATGCGAGGAAATTAAGGAGCAAGCTCATCCATGAGAGGCAGAAGCTCGGCCAATGGCCTCCAGTAGGAAGGGTGAGGTTCGGCAGCTTGAGGCGCCTGGAGCCGATCAACAAGCAGTTCGGGCATGGGCGAGGCCAGCCTATCGATCGGTACTATATCGAGAAGTTCTTAAGTGAGCACCGCCGAGACGTTCGCGGAAGGGTTCTGGAGATCGGTGACGCCTCCTATACCAGGAAGTTCGGGGATGAGAGGGTGACCAGGAGCGACGTCCTAAATTACATCGAGGGCAACCCGAAGGCCACGATCGTTGCCGACCTGACCCGCGCGGACAATATCCCGTCCGACGTATTCGATTGCATCATCCTCACGCAGACGCTTCAGATGATCTATGAGGCCAGGTCGGCCGTGAACCAACTCTATCGGATTCTAAAGCCAGGCGGCACCCTCCTGGTGACGGCGCACGGGACCAGTCGCATCTGCCGGCGCGAGGGGGTTGATGACTGGGGGGAGTACTGGCGATTCACAGGGCAGTCCCTCCATCACTTGCTCGCCGAGCGTTTCGCACGTGAGCGGGTGGAAGTCAGCGCCTACGGCAACGTTTTCGCGGCCATATGCTTCTTGGAAGGCATCGCGGCCGAGGAGCTGGACCCGGAGGAGATCGACCACCAGGACCCGGACTTCGAGGTCCTGGTCGCCGCCAGGGCTGTCAAATGACCGCATGCCAGAATTAAAGGCATCATGAGGCCTTTACATTCGTCGAGGTGACGGCCGTGGACACCGAGAGGGACCTTGAGGCGCTATGCGCTAAGGCGTTGGAGCTGGGGGCTTACAAGATTGGGCGGTTGAGCGCCCGCGATGTGGTCATCGACCCCCGGGTGCGCATGAAGTGCTCCATCCCCCTGTGCGACAACTTTGGCGTGAACCGAATGTGCCCGCCGAACGTCATCTCTCCAGAGGAGTTCGCGATGGCCTTGGGCGCCTACCATCACGCCATCGTGGTGCAGTTCGACTTCGCTATGAACCAGGCGGAACTGCAGAAGAGGTTCGGGAGTAAGTCGCTCGACCAGCTGCTGGTGGACGAGAGCTACTCCCAGATAATGAGGGAGAGCCAGCGTGAAATGTCCCTGGCCATGGGCAAGCTGGAGAAGGAGGCGCTCTACATGGGATACCGCTTCGCCGCCGCCCTGGCGGGAGGATGCTGCTGCCTGTGCGACGAATGCGTCGGCCCTTCCTCGGGCGAGAAGTGCCGGCATCCGTTCCAGGCCAGGCCGTCCATCGAGGCCGTGGGGGTCGATGTGGTGGCGACAGCCGAGAACGCCGGGCTTGAGATCGAGTTCCCCGCCAAGAAGAGGGCCGTTTGGACGGGGCTGCTGCTGGTCGACTGAGCATGATCTAGTCGCGTTTCGCGATGACTGGACCGGCTCTTATTTATCGTACCCCATCGTTCGCATGGTCGTGAGCGATGGCGGCGTGCTGGGCATTATCGGATGCCCTATCCTCGAGGACGAGGTGGTTTATTCAGTCAGCAAGGACGCGGAGGTGAGCAAGGTCTACGTCATCGAGAACGAGGACTCGAGGAACCTTCTTCGCAAGCTGGACATGCTTCCGGACAAGCCCCCGATCGTCCGCGTCAGCATGGAACAGCTCGACCTGCTGGTCCATGACACTGGCTTCCGAGTCCTTGTGCTCATGAAGTCCGTGGCGCTGCACGAGGAGCCCCAACGCCTGCGCAAGGAAGTGCTGGCTGCCATAGAGGAGATCGCTCCCCGCTGCAGCTCAATCCTTCTATTCTACGGTCTATGCGGCAACGCCTTCCGGGAGTCCCTGGGCCCAATAATGTACGGCGACAGGCAGGTGCACATCCTCAGCGATGAGGAGGGCAGGACCGTCGATGACTGCATCGCCGCCGTTCTGGGTGGCACGGACGGCTACCTGCGCTTGCTTAAGAGATATCCAGGCGTCTTCTACCTCACCCCCGCCTGGGCCGAGAACTGGCAGGAGATGATGGGCAAGATGGAGATAACCAGGGGCATGGACCCGGGGGACCTGAGCACGCTCAAGTGGATGTTCGATCTGGCAGGATATCGGAAGGCCCTGAAGCTGGACACTGGCCTCGGGGATCGTGGCATTTACGAGGCCAAGGTGGACGAGTTCGTTCGAACCTTCAACTTTGAGAAGGGGGAGCTGGAGAAGGAGTTCCTCACCTTGGACGTGATCGACAAGTCCTATACCAAAGCCAAGAAAGGTATGAATGGCTCGAACGGTTGCTGAACAGGGCATGATGGAAATGGCGTTGGGCGGCCAGAAGGCCGCCTGGTTCTAAAAATAAGTTCCTCGGCTCAGACCATCTTCTTACCGGCTTCGTAGGAAGGGCTCTGGTTCCAGACCTCTGCCGGCTCCAGCGTCCAGACGCCGTTGGCCTTGAGGCCCATGCCCTTGAGGACCTCGTTCATCTTGTCGAAGAGCGGTCCTGAGGTCACATAGTCCTTTACATTGGCGTGCACCTGGTAGGACTTCATCTCTATGGTCACCAGGACGCTGACCATCTTCTTCGCCTTCTTCGTGGCCTCCAGGTTCTTGCCTGTTTCCTTCATCAGGATCGCGCCGAATGCGATCATGTCCGGGCTCGGAGCCATTACGCTTCCGACCTGGATGATGTGGGGGGTGCCGTCCTCGCGCAACGTCGCCAATGTCTTTCCTGCCTTTGGATTGTTTATCGCTTGAAATACCTCGTCGGGCATCTTGACCATAGAATCCACCTCGGAAGAGGGAGTGTCACTAGCAATACATAAATATTATTGATGTATATTTTTCTATACAAGTCATGACGGAAGAAGCGCTGATCCACGAGCTGCGTTGCCTCAGGAGCGACCTTGATGGCCTGAACGAACGCATGGTCCGCCTGCGTTACCAGGACTTCAAGGATGTGTTCGTGGAACAGATGCGGCTCGCCCTTGGACAGGAGGGGAAGAGGTCATTCGATTCCTCCATAGAGGGGATGAAAGGCTCCTCCACCTGCGAGCTCAAGAAGGCCTGCCTGGCCAAGCAAGAGGAGGTCATCACCTCGGTCATCGAGAAGGTGGAGAGGGATGACGTGGAGGGCGCCATCGCCGCCCTGGACTCCCTCGAATCGTTGGTCTGCGGGGAATGCTCGCCCTGCCTGGACGACTATTGCTCCAGCTCGGCTGTGGAGGGCATAGGCAAGGTCAAGGCCATCCTCAGCGCCTATCAGGGCCTGAGGGAAAGGCTGGGGTCAGAAGCAGCGATGCCTGGCCAGATCATCAAGCGCGACGACCACGCCCCCTCCCCTGAGGATATGGAGGCGGTCCTCAGTCCGCTCTCCAACTCCTGGAGGCTGAGGATACTTGTGATGCTCCGGGAGGCCGACCACAACCTCTCCGACATCTCCAAGGCATTGGACATGAGGACCGGTCATCTACAGTTCCATATCCGGAAGCTCAAGGAGGCTGGGTACATATCCTCGGACCGGAAGAGGAGGACCTACTCCATAACCCTGAGGGGCCAGCGGGCGCTGCAGGGCCTGGAAGTGCTCATGGGCGGGTTGGCCTGACCCTGACTTCGGTGGCTCAAGGTTTCCTCCCGTCCTTCCGGGCCTAGCTCAGGTAAATATGATAGGGGGCTACCCCTTCCCGGTTCCCATGTGCTGCCCCTCGCCCCGCTACGTCAAGGATAAGATCCAGGAGATGGAAGCCACCGCCTGGATCAACTCCCAGCCCCTCCTTCCCAAGGACCTCGTGGACAAGGTTGCCCTCTTCTACTTCTTCTCCTTCGGGAAGGAGTGCTCGGAGATCACCCTCAGCCACCTGTCCTATATGTGGTCCAAGATGCGCGGCAAGGGGCTGATGGTCGTTGGCGTCCACACCCCATCCCTGGAGGTCGAAAGGGACATCGACTTCGTCAAGGGGGAGGTGGAGCGCTTCGGCGTCCATTTCCCCGTGGCCGTGGACAACGAGTACAAGGTGTGGAAGTCCTTCCGCAACCAGTTCTATGGGCAGTTCCACTTCGTGGATGCCGGAGGCACCATCAGGCACACCCGAGCCGGCGAGGGCATAGAGGAGGAGGTGGAGATGGCGGTGGTGCATCTCCTCAACGAGGTGGGGAAGAAGGTGGACCTAGGGCCGGAGATCGACGGGGTCTGCTTCGAGGGGCGATGGTACGTCGGAGATGGTTACGTGGAGCTTGAGGAGAGCAGCGGCAGCATCGACCTGCGCTACATCGGCAGGTCCCTGGGACTGGTGGCCTCCTGCCCCCGGGAGAAGAAATTCGAGTTCCTGGTGGACGGCACGCCCCTGAGGAAGGAGATGGCCGGCAAGGACGTCATCCTCGAGGGGGGCAAGAGCTTCCTGCTCATCGGGAAGGAGAGGAGGCACGAGGTCGTGCGAGAGGACCGCAGGGTCATGAGGGAGATGACCATGAAGGTGCGGGGGAAGGGCTTCAAGCTCATGGGCTTCTGCGTGGAAGAGGCAGAGGACTGAGCTCGAGGTCGCGTTCAATTACTAACAAATACTAAAAAGTTGAAAATTAGTAATTGAACGTCTGGGTCAGCTTCAGAAGCATGTTGGCAGCATCGATGCTCAGCCCCCGGGGAACAGCCTTGATCGCGGCCAGCTCCAAGAGCATCGCCCCCATTCGCTCATGCTAATCTCGGTCCTCACCCCACTACGCCTTATCGCAAATATCTCGTGGTCGAGGTCAGAAGGTTCATCTACGCGGCGCATCCGTTGCTTGGGCATGAGCCTCTTCTCCAAGGCCAAGGCGCCCGAGCTCCGCGCCAACACCTGGTTGAACTCCCCTCCCCTCGCCTGGAAGGACCTCAGGGGCAAGGTGGTCATGGTGGACTTCATGACATACTCCTGCGTCAACTGCGTGCGCACCTTCCCGCACATGCGCTATCTCTGGTCCAGGCTCAAGGACAAGGGCTTCGTCCTCATCGGCGTGCAGACGCCCGAGTTCTCCTTCGAGAAGGACCTGAGGAACATCGAGGACGCCATCCGGCGACATGGCCTGGAGTACCCCATTGCCGTGGACAACGACTACCAGATCTGGAACGCCTTCGGCAACCGCTACTGGCCAGCACAGTTCTTCGTCGACCACGAGGGGCACATCCAGCACTCCCGCGCCGGGGAGGGCGGAGAGGGCGAGATCGAGGAATGGGTCTCGCTACTCCTCAAGCAGGCGGGGCGGCCAGTGGACCTGGGGCAAGGCCCGCACGAGGAGGAGGTGGTCCTGCGAGACCCGGTGACCCCGGAGACCTATTGCGGGTTCCTGCGCAACACGGGCATGGGGAACCCGGCGGAGTGCGACACCGAAGGGCGCTGCTTCTACCACGATAAGGACAAGGCACATCAGCTGGGCGTGATATATCTTGACGGTCAGTGGAGGCAGGCGGAGGAGCACCTGGAGCACGAGGGCACAGAGAGGGGGCACATCCTCCTGCGCTATGTAGCTGGCGAGGTGAACCTGGTGATGACGTCAGAATCGAAGGCGCGGGTCGAGGCCCTGCTGGACGATAGACCGGTTCCTCCCGGGCTCAGGGGCGCGGACCTGGTCGAAGAGAAGGGCCGTACCTTCATCAATGTGGATCGGCAGGACATGTTCCGGATCGTCAAGGTCAAGGGCGCGGAGATGCACCAGCTGACCCTGGTCTCCGACGCCCCGGGGCTGCGATGCTACGCCTACACCTTCGGGCCGTGAGGCAAGGTTCTTGAGCATGGGCATGGATGATTGTGCGAGGGAAAAAGATGCCAGTCCAGAAAAAGGAAAGGATCGACATAGTGGGGAGGCAGCTGGTGACGAAAGACCTCCTTGCATACCAGGAGAGCGCCATAGTCTCTCGTACCCTGATAGACAAGAAGGCTGGAACCGTCACGCTGTTCGCCTTCGATGAGGGGCAGGGGCTGAGCGAGCACACCGCCCCCTACGACGCCATGGTCCAGGTCCTGGACGGCGAGGTGGAGATCTCCATCGAAGGGAGGCCTTTCCATCTCAAGGAAGGGGAGATGATAGTTATGCCAGCGAACAAGCCTCATGCGCTCAGGGCTCTGACCTCATTCAAGATGCTCCTGACCATGGTGCGCTCAGAGGACAAGGCGCCCGAATTCGTCTCATTGCCGCCGCAATAGGATTTTTTACTAACGGTCTTCTGATGAGGAGAGTGCCATGGCGAGTTCTTCCTTGAACTTAGTGTTATTCCGTGAGGTGCAGTACTTCCGGAGTATCTGGTTCCTCGCAGCGGTCACAGGGATAACCGCCATCGTCTGGTTCGCGTTCGTCACCCAGGTGATCCTGGGAATACCGTTCGGTGACAACCCTGGCCCAGACGAGCTTATCTGGTTCCTGATCATCTCCTTCGGGACCCTGTTCCCCATCTTCCTGGTGACGGCCCATTTAACGGTCGAGGTAAGAACCGATGGGATTTGGTTGCGTTTCTTCCCACTGCACCGAAGAATGTGGAAGATCGCGCCGGACGAATTCTACAGCCACGAGGTCATCACTTACCAGATCTTTCGGGACTACGGGGGCTGGGGCATTAGGTATGGCAATAAGGGCACTGCCTACAACGTGAGCGGGAATCGAGGCGTCCTGCTCAGATTTCCTCGGAACAAATCGATCATGATTGGTTCTCAGCACCCCGAGGACCTGAACATGGCCATCCTGTCGATCCGAAAGGGGACATGAGGACGGCAGACCATTCCGAATTACGATGCCAAATTTCGAGAATGGAGGAATGGCGCCGTCGAACGGGATCGAACCGTTGACCTTGTGATTAACAGTCACACGCTCTACCGACTGAGCTACGACGGCCGTGGAGGTCGAAAACTATCGTCTGGTATTAAGCTTTTGGGGGCGGGGTTCCCTAGGGAAGAGAGCCCCGCAACTTATTCACCGTTTCGTCCATAGAAACCAGGATAGCCTTGAGGTCCTGGAAGAACTGTTGCAGCTTCTCCGTGGTCACGGCTCCCTCGGGCGAGGGGGCGATGAGCCCCTCCTGCTCCAGGATCCTGAGAGAGTAGCGCACCTTGTGCTGCGGCACGGTGAGCAGCTCCGATAGGCGGATGATGCCTATCGGCTCATGCTCCATGATGGCCTTCAGCATCGTGACGTGCCTCTCGAGGAGCTCGATCTCGCTCTCGAGCTTGCTTGTGAGGACGCTCCTTCCCTTCAAGGTATCACCCTGCCATGACACTTCTTAGCTTAGTGTCATGGCTTTCGCATTATTAAATGCGTTGTGGGCTCCAACTGGAATTGCCTCCATTCCGATGAGAGCCTGGTCCGTAGAAGTGAGATGGCTTGTCAAGACCGGGGAGTCCTTCTTGGACGAGGACGTCATAGCCTTCGGATATCGCATACCCAGTTGTCGTAGAACTTGTCCCTTTTGTTCTCCAGGACCTCGACCTTGCGCTTGCGCTCCTTGGCCCAGGACTCGATCGTTTGGGCTTCCCTGATCGTCCCCACCGTGGCGATGACCTGGTCCGCCACCTCCAGCACCTCGGAGGTAATCCTCTTCCAGAAGGGCTCGCTATGAGGTCCGATCTCACCGGCCATGAGCATGAGGGCGAAATGGGAGTGCTTGATGTAGCTGGACGCCCGGGTCCCATCGATGCATATGGTCTCCTCGGGAAGGAGGCGGCCAGCCCTCATCCCCCGGGAGAGCAGCGCAGGATCGATGTCGAACGAGAGCGGCAGCATGCCCATGTCCCTCAGGGCCACCGAACCGGCCCCCGAGCCGCAGCAGGCATCGATGCACACCTCCCCACCTACGTCGCCCCAGCGCTCCTTGAGCAGGTCGCTCACGTTCCGCGCCCTGCTGGGCGTGAAGTCCTCTAGGGAAGGGGTGAACTCCTTGGCTATCTTGAGTGAGTAGTACTCGCGCACCGCCGCCTCCCAATCCCCCCGCTCCTCCTGCAGCACCTCCGCGTCCAGGTCCTCCAGCTTGTCGAAGATGTCCGGCACCGGCCTGCGGAGAAGGAAGTTGGCGCACTTCCAGCCCTTGCCACCGTTCAGCGCCACGGCCAGCGGGTACTCGTCCTGGGAGATGAGCAGCTTGGCCTCCTTGGCGGGCATGGTGAGAAGCATCTTCGTGTAGTGGTCATCCGTCAGCCTCTCGAAGTTGGGCTCGAGGAACTCCACGTCATCGAGGTCAAGAAGAACGTTGGCGCGCATTTAAGGTCCTCTGGGGCTCCTTGCGCAATCGATTCTGGGGAGATAAAAGCTCCCACGCTCGGGGAGGGGCCCGACGAACGCCTCAGCAACATTCCGGCATCAGAGAGCCAAGTGGCAACGATTGAATATACCCTCCTCGCATGGCTCTAGCCATGCCTGCCATCAGTGTCCGGGAGCTGAGCAAGGACTATGGCTCGAAGCTCGCTCTCGACCGGGTGACATTCGATGTCGAGGAAGGCACCTTTTTCGGCTGCTTCGGTCCCAATGGGGCCGGCAAGAGCACCCTCCTCCGCATCCTGACGGGGCAGATACAGCCGACCTCCGGCGAGGCCAAGGTCCTAGGCTTGGACTGCGCCACCCAAGGCCTGGAGATCAAGAGGGCCATAGGCATCGTCCCCGAGGTGGAGAGCCCCCCGTCCTACCTGACCGCCTGGGAGTTCCTTTACTTCACGGGCAAAGTGCGCAAGGTGGACGACCTGGAGGGGAGGATCGACCGCTGGCTGGACTTCTTCGATCTGCAGGAGGCCAAGGGGACGCTGTGCCGCGACCTGTCCAAGGGCATGAGGCAGAAGGTCATGCTGGCCTCCGCCTTCATACATGAGCCGAAGCTCCTCTTCCTGGACGAGGCGTTCATCAACCTCGATCCCATCTACCAGAAGCGCCTACGGGAGTATCTGCTGCAGCTGCGCTCCGAGGGGAGGACGATTTTCCTGTGCTCGCACATCCTGGAGATCGCCCAGCGGCTGTGCCAGGAAGTGATCGTCCTGGACAAGGGGCGGCTGGTGGCCAGGGAGAGCATGACCGACCTGGTCAGAAAGGGCGAGAGCCTGGAGCAGCTCTTCCTTCGCCTGGTGGAGGGTGGTAATGCTCACAGTCCTTAGACTCATGCTCAGGGAGGAGTACCGCATGCACGTGGCCTACTCCTCGCCCCGGGTCTTCTTCTCCATGCCCGCCTACGTGTTCTTCATAGCGCTCTTCTTCGCCTCCACCTTGCCTCTCATGGAGGACAGCATCCCCATAGCGGACATACTACTCTTCACCAATGCCGGGATCTTCGTCTACGGATTGAGCGTGGGCGCCTTCGGCTTCCTGGGCAAGACCTATCTGGAGAGGAGGTACGGGCGCAACAACTTCCTGGTAGCTATGCCCTTCCTGATGCCCTTCACGTTCCGGAACGCGTACGCGTCCATGTACCTGAGGGACGTGATCTTCTACGTGGTGCTGATCCTCGTCCCCGGGCTGGCGGGCGTACTGATGTCCACGCTCGTGGCCGATTATCGCCTGGCCTCGGTGGTAGTGGCCTTCGTGGCCGTCCTCCTGTCCTTCCTGTTGGGCATCTCTTTCTCCTTTTTCGCCTCCGTCCTGTACCTCCGCTCCAAGACCGCCTTCGTCGCCATCATGCTGGCCTTCGTGGCGGCGGTGGTGGCCTACGGCGCCCTCTCCCTCTTCCCTTTGCAATACCTCCTGCCCTCCTGGGGCTTTCAGGCCAACCTCCGACCCCTGGGCGACGACGTCGGGGCGGCGTCGATATATCTGGTGGTAAGCCTCTTGGCCACAGCGATCATGGCCTCCATGGCCGTGCTGACAGTGAGGGAGGCGCCCCTGGGGAGGACGGCGAAGGTCCGGGAGAGCTACCCCCGCTACCATGAAGCGTTCCGCTCCGCCCGCTCGCTGCAGGCTCTATTGGCCAAGGAGTTCTCCGACATGGCCCGTTCCGGTGGTGTGAGCAAGATTCTACTGGCCTACATCGTCCCGCTCCTCCTGCTCTCCTTCACCACCTGGTACGTGAACAACGGCCTGGCCATACCCGTGGGCTTCAACACCGTGTTCTATGCCGCCATGGTCGGATCCTTCGGCATCATGCTCTACTCCTGGATCGCCAACCAGGACGCCGTGGACTACCTGGAGACGCTGCCGGTGAGCGTGCCCCAGGTCATCAAGGCCAAGTTGTCCGCCTTCTTCCTCCTCACCCTTGTCATATCCACCCTCTTCGTCGTGGGCATAGCCCTGGTGAACGACGAGACCAGATTGCTGTGGCTCGCTCTCCCCGTGCTGTACATCACCTCGGCCTTCATGGTCCTGGCCACGGCCTACCTGACGGGTCTCAGCCCCAACTCGGTGCTCTTCAACCCCAGCGTGATGACGCGCTTCATGATCATCTCCCTTCTCCCGGACCTCGGGATCACCATCCTGTCCTTCAGCCTGGACAGTAATCCGGTCTTCGCCGTGGCGGGCATCGCCCTGGTCTGCTTCGCCCTGCTAACCTCTGCGTTCTTCTTCTATCGCGGCCTGGAGGTCAAGTACGCGCACGCGGGCTTCCAATAAACCGGCAAGGCTTTAGGACCGAAGGGGAATTTGAGCGGGCATGGACCTCGGCCATGCGCTTCGCCGACTGGTGCACATAAGCGCCCCGCTCTTCCTGGTATACTATTTCCTGCCCGAGGAGATCCAGGGGGTGGACAAACAGCTGGGCCTGGTGGTCCTGCTGACCGTGGTCCTGGTCTTCGAGGCCCTACGGCTCAAGTTCCATTGGGACATAATCGGCTACCGTGACTATGAGTACGGGCGCATCTCCGCCCCCGTTTGGGCTGCCATCGGGCTCACCTTCACCTTCCTCTTTTTTCCTTTGGAATTGGCGGCGCCCGCGGTCATAGGGATGGCGCTCACCGATCCTCTGATCGGGGAATTGCGCCGGAGGAAGAGCCCTCTGTACCCCGTCCTGCCCACTGCGTTCTACCTCGCCTTGGTCCTGGGCATATTAACGCTGTTAATGGGGCTCACTTGGCAGACGATCCTGGCGAGCGTGGTCGCCACCGTGCTGGCGATAAGCGTGGAGCGCGTGCGGACAAAATACGTGGACGACGACTTCCTCATGCTGGTCGTACCGCTGGTGGGGATGGCAGCCGTCCTCTACCTCACTGCTTCTTTTCCTTCCTGACCATGTTTCCGTAGAAAGCACGGTAGACAGGGCGCTTGACCTTGGTTTCGATGGCCTGAATGGGACCCTCGTGACAGTCTAAGGCCGCCTGCTCTGACTTATGACGCTTGCCGCAAGTGAAGCACTGGTACACGATTGGCATTCTAAGAGGGTAAGAATATGATAGTTAATAACCTTTTTATGGTGGGTGTCAGCAAGGCCCCATCGAACCCTATAATATCACAATGGCTCATTTCTTAGTCTCAATTCTTCTCGGTACTCATATCTATTTATAGTTCCGTAAGCCAATTAGAGGCGCTATGAACAGAATTAAGGTCATCAACGAGCCCTCAGAACTCGTGCCGATGCTGAGGGCAGTTGATACCAAGGTGAAACGGGAGGTTCTGAAGGAGGTCACCTTGGAATGGCGGACCGCCAAGGAGATCGAGACCAAATACGGCGATGAGGGGAAGGAAGCCATCCGTTTCTTCGAGAAGATGAAGCTCGTGGAGACCAAATGGCAGTCCACTGGCGGCAACTATCCCGAGAAGGCCTATCACACCTATTACAACTCGTTCCACATCAACGCCTCTTGGCCGGTTTATGAGATATCCGACGTGCTGTCGGCGGCCATGATGCCCGAGGACGAGTTCGAGGAGCTGGAGGGCAAGATCGTCAAGCTGGTCGGCGCAGAGGGCAAGTTCTCCGGGGACGTAGCGGAGAAGCTGGGCATAACCTCCACCATGCTCAAGTCCCTGGTCAAGAGATCGATACGATTGGACTTCCGCGGGCACCGCATCGAGCGCCTGAAGGACTGATGGTGCTGCTCTCATGGATATCTTCGTCCTGAGGCTCGGCCATCGACCCTCCCGCGACAAGCGCGTCTCCACTCACGTTGCGCTGACGTCGAGGGCCTTCGGCGCCAAGGGCATATATTTCTCGACCAAGGACCAGGAGCTGGAGGAGAGCGTGCTCGATGTCGCCGGCCGCTTCGGAGGCGGCTTCGAGGTCCGGACCGGGGTCAAGTGGAGGCCGTTCCTGCGCGATTTCGAGGGCACCAAGGTCCACCTGACCATGTACGGGGTGCATGTGGACGATGCCATCCCGCGCATCAGGGCGGAGGCCAAGGGCAGGATGCTAGTGGTCGTCGGCGCGGAGAAGGTGCCGGCGGAGGTCTACCAGCTGGCGGACTTCAACGTGGCGGTGGGGAACCAGCCCCACTCCGAGGTGGCGGCACTGGCAGTCTTCTTGGACCGTCTCACTCAGGGAGAGGGGCTGAGGTCAGAGTTCGAGGGGCGGCTCAAGGTGCTGCCATGCGAGAGGGGGAAGAGGGTTGTCGACCGGGACCGTGCCGACTGAGCGGGAATGCCTGCGCATGCTGCGCGAGGAGTGCTGCAAGCCCAGCATCATCGAGCATGTGTGCACCGTCAAGCTCATCGCCGAGGAGATGGCCAAGAGGAGCGGCGCCGACCTCAAGCTGGTGCGCGCCGGGGCCCTGCTGCACGACATCGGCCGCTCGCGCATTCAATCTGTAAGGCATGTCGCGGAGAGCGCGCGCATCGCCCGCGAGCGCGGCCTTCCCGAGGAGCTGGTCCGGGTGATCGAGAGGCACGCGGCCGCAGGCCTCACCCACGAGGAGGCGGCCTCCCTCGGTCTTCCCCCAGGTGATTACATGCCGGAGACCCTGGAGGAGAAGATAGTGTGCCATGCGGACAACCTGGTCAAGGGTCCCATCTCCATCCAGACGCTGGACGAGGCCTTGGAGGCCGTGCTGCACAAAGGATATCCGGTGACGGGGGAGAGGATGCGGGCCATGCATCAGGAGCTGTCGCGAGCTTGCGGTCAGGACGTGGACGTTCTGGTGCGCTCTATCCGCCAGGATATGGAGATCAAGGGGCCTTGCGCCGCGTATATGCACCGGAAAGATGCTCGTCCCTGAGCCTCTGGTAGGCCAAGGAGCTCTGGAGCGCGCGCTCGCGGTTGTTCCTGTCGTCCGAACGGATGATCCTTCCCGGGACGCCCACCACGACTGACCTGGACGGTACGATCATGTTGGCGGTTATCACCGCATTGGCACCGATGATGCAATCATCGCCCACCACCGCCCCGTCCAGTATGGACGAGTTCATCCCTATGATGCACCGGTCCCCCACCACCGCCCCGTTGACGACGGCCCCGTGGCCGATGGTGCAGTCCTTACCGATGATGGTCGGGTGCTCCTCCGCGGTGTGCAGGACCACATGGTCCTGGATGTTGCTGTTCTCCCCGACCACGATGCGGCCGTTCTGGTCGCCACGGAGCACGGCATAGGGCCAGATGCTCACTCCATCATGTATCTCGACGTTACCGATGAGAATGGCGGTCTCGTCCACGTAGACGTTGCGAGGCATGGAAAAGGATGTATGGCGGCGAATGCCGCTATGGCTCACTTCTTCGGAGCGGACCCCTTTCGGGTCGTAACCCTCTTGGGGAAGTACTTGAGCACGACCACGTCCCCAATGGCCTGTATCCAGCGATAGGGCACGTTCACGGCCTTGGAATCCTCTACAAGCAGAGGGTTGGTCTCGTTGATGAACAGTCCGTCCACCTTCTTATGGTCCAGGTCCAGCACGAGGTTGTTCACGTTGCCCAGGAAGATGCCGTTGGGCGTGTACACCTGCAACCCGATGAGCTCAGAAGCTTCCACCATCATCAGCCATCACTAAGAGCGGAATGCTTATCTGCTTTCTTAAACCCTTCGGGCCAGGAAGACCGCGGTCATTCGGCCTCCTCCGGCGTCCGCGGCGCTCAAGCGCCATGAGGACGGTTGGTCAAAAGGAAAATTATTTATCCGAAGAGCTATATCGGTTTTGCGTCAATGTCGCACAACCGAATAAGGGGAGTCACATGGACGAAGAACTGGAAGCGATAAGGAGGAAGAAGATGGAAGAGCTCAAGAGCGGCGCCACGAAGGGCGCTGATTGGCCCAATGAGCCTGTTACGCTGACCGATGCTGGCTTCGATGCCTTCGTGGCCAAGTACCCAATGGTCGTGGTGGACTGCTGGGCGCCCTGGTGCGGGCCCTGCCGCATGGTCGCCCCGGTCGTCGAGGCGCTGGCCAAGGAGATGGCTGGCAAGGTGGCTTTCGGAAAGCTCAACACGGACGAGAACCCCAAGACCCCGGGCAAGTTCAACATCAGCGCCATCCCCACGCTCCTGGTCTTCAAGGATGGGAAGCTGGCGGATCGGGTCATCGGTGCCATGCCCAAGGAGCAGCTGGCGACGAAGATCAAGAAGCATCTTTGATGGAGACCCCCCTCCTTCCATCAATTCGGAGGGGGTCCAGCACATTTTAAAATCGCATATCGTTCTCGATCCAACCAACGTTTTACACCAACTTCTAGGAGGCTCCTGAGCTCGACCCGAAAGTGCATCAATCTACATGCGACTGAGGGAGATGGACATACGTGGACCTGAGGGCACGAACCCCGAAGATGAAGGCCGATTCTTGCCCAAGCGTCCAAATATGGGACAAATAGACATATTACCCCCTGTGAACATAGCCTCCTCAAGGCGAACATCATGGACTTCGACGTGGTGATCATCGGATGCGGGCCGGCGGGCCTGCAAGCGGCCATTCATGCGGCTAGGAAGAAGGTCAAGGTCGCCGTCATCGGCCGTGCCGACAGCAGCGGCCTCGTCCGGGCCGAGGTGGAGAACTACTTCGGCATCGACATCATGGGAGGAAAAGAGCTCCTGGCCAAGGGGATGGAGCAGGCCAGGCGCTTCGGGGCGGAGATCTTCGAGCAGGACGTCATGAAGATGGAGAGGAAGGACGAGAGGTTCTTGGTCATCACCGACCACGACCTGGAGTTCGAGTCCAAGGCTCTCATCCTCGCGCCCGGCGTCTCGCGCAAGAAGCTCAACGTGCCAGGGGAGAAGGAGCTACTTGGGAAAGGGGTCAGCTACTGCGCCTCCTGCGACTGCAACTTCTTCCGCAACAGGTCCGTGGCGGTCATTGGGGACGAGAGCACCGCCGCCTCGTCCGCCGTGCTGCTGACCGAATATGCGTCCGTGGTATACTGGATTTCGAAGAACCTCAATGTGGTCCCGCAGCTCATGGCCAAGGTGAAGGCCACCAAGGCGGAGATCATCTCGCCGGCGTCGGTGGCGCGCATCGTGGGCGATGAGGTGGTAAAGGGCGTGGAGCTGAACGACGGCCGCAGGATGGCGGTGGATGGGGTCTTCATCGAGCTGGGGGCGAAGGGGGCGGCAGATCTGGCCCTGGACCTCGACGTCATCCCTGACCCCAGCGGCGTGATAGAGGTCAACCGCGACATGGAGACCAGCGTCCGCGGCGTCTTCGCCTGCGGCGACGTGACCGGACAGCCATGGCAGCTGGCCCGGGCCGTAGGGCAGGGATGCGTGGCCGGGGTAAATGCCGCCAAGCTAGTACGAAAGGAGGTGGACTGATGGCGCTCGTAGATGAGCTGATAATCGGAATATTGAGGGGGCCGGAGGGCTTCAAGAACTCCCTCAAGAAGATACTGGACGAGGACCTGAAGATGAGCGTGAACGACTTCTGCGTGAGGACCGGGCTCTCGCCCTCCACCATATACAAGATCATGCAGGAGAAGCGCGAGCCGAACCTGAGGACGGTGCGAAGCGTTCTCCGCGCCGTGCGCACGCTGGAAAAGCAGCCTTCGGGCCCGTTCATCGCCGTGATCGCCTCCCGAGGCGTTCTCAACAAGATCGAGGAGCGGATCGTTCCCTTGGGGGAGAAGAACATCAAGGTCAAGGAGTACCCCGCCCAGACCATGGAGGACGCCATCATAGCCGCTGTCATGGCCGAGAGGGACGGGGCGCTGGCCGTGGTGTGCGCGCCTATTGTGGCACCCACGGTCGAGAAGATACTCACCATCCCGGTGTCTGTGGTCATACCCCGGGACTCGCTCATGAGGGCGATTGAGGTCGCGGCCAAGAAGGCGCTCTAGTCCCTTTCCACGCCGGTGATGGTGGCCGGACTGCTGAATACCTCGCGCTCCAGCTCCGCCAATATCGTCTTGCGCAGGTTGGCGAATTCCACGCTTGCACGGTCTCTCGGTCGACCCCAGGTTATCTGGAAAGTCTCCTTGATGGTGCCGGGGCGGCTGGTCATGACCACGATGCGGTCGGCCAGGTAGCATGCCTCGTCGACGGAATGGGTGATGAAGATGACGGTCTTCTTCGTCTCCTGCCAGATGCGCAGGAGCTCTTTCTGCATCAGGTTCCGGGTCTGGGCGTCCAAAGCGCCGAACGGCTCGTCCATGAGTAGGAGCATGGGCTCGTTGGCCAAGGCCCTGGCGATGCCCACTCTTTGCTTCATCCCACCCGACAGCTGATGGGGGTGGTAGTTCTCGAACCCCTTCAGGCCCACAAGGTCGATGTACCTCTGGGATATCTCCGTCCTCTTGTTCGTTGGTATCTTCTTGATCTCCAGACCGAACTCCACATTCTTGCGCACTGTCCTCCAGGGGAAGAGCGCGAACTCCTGGAAGACCATGCCCCGGTCGGATCCCGGCTTTACAATGGGCTTATCATTGAGGAGCATAACCCCGGACGTGGCGGTCTCCAATCCGGCCACGATCCGCAGCAAGGTGGTCTTGCCGCAGCCGGACGGTCCAAGGATGCAGATGAACTCGCCTTCCTTGACCTCGAGGTTGAAGTTATCGATGGCGACCATCTCCCCGTCCTTCTTGGGAAAGGCCTTCTTCAGGTCGCGGATGCTCAGGATCATGACATCCCCATCCTTCTGCGTATGATTTTCTCCAGATAGCCGCTCAGGCTCACCGTCAAAAGTCCGAGTATGGCCACGACGGCGATCCCGGCGAACATGTTGGGGTACATCCCGACATTTTCCTGGACCAGGATGTAATAGCCGACTCCCCCGCCGATCGCCCCGAACCATTCCGCGGCAACTATGCACATCCAGCCCACCCCCATGCCGATGGTGACCCCGGTCATGAGGTAAGGGATGCTGAAAGGAAGTATCACCTTGCTGAACAGCAGAACCCTTCCCGCCCCCTGCGTCCTCGCCGCATCCAGCAGGGATTCGTCAACGCTCCTTACACCAAGGATCACGTTCGTCAACAGGGGGAAGAAAACTCCGATGAAGACGGTCAGCACCGGGTTCCAGAACGCGCCAAAAGCCACGAAGAAGAACGGGACCCAGGCTATCGGTGGGATGGGACGGAATATCTCGACGATGGGTCGGGAGAACGTGTCCACCCAAGGCACGAATCCCATGAGCAGGCCCAAAGGCAAGGCAACCACGAACGCCAGGGCGAAGCCTTGGATGAAGCGCTGGAAGCTGGCCACGATGTTCTGGTCCATGGTCGTGCCAATGTTGGGGTCGGGGGTGGTGAAGGATTTGATGAACGCGTCGAAGACCTCGTCGGGCGGGGGGAGGTATTGCAGGTCGAGCAGTATCGCTAGCCCCCACCAGAAAAGAATGAAAGCTGTCAAGGAGATGATAATGATGGTGATATTCTGGAGCCTTCTCCGAAGTACCGCTTTCCTGCTCATGGATTGGTTCTTCGAAGAGTACGTTCCAGACATGTAGCACCTTACCAAATTTAAGTAATAAAAAGGTTTGGAAGTGAAAGGGCGCTTAGGTCCCCTTCAGCTTCACAGTGAATCCCTGTTCCTTCGCATAGACAAGGAACAGCAGGTGCTGTATCGAGCCGGGGCCGGGTGTTGCCACGGTCTTGTTGTTCAGATCATTGAAGCTGCCGATCCCGTCGACCGCCAGGATGGCAGACCCCTCGGTGTTGGCCAAGGCCACGACCTTGATGTCGGTGCCGACGTTGAGCTTCTTGAGGATGGCAGGGGGCGCACCCAGATATCCGACGTCGATGACGCCGGCGGCGAAGGCATCCATCACTGCAGGGCCATTCACATATCCAGCTGGGTTAACGGCTATCACGTTGAGCCCAAACTTCTCATAGAAGGTCTCGCCGCCACCAGCGGTGGAGTTCATGGCCACCACGCGCGCAAATTGGTGAAGATCGCCTGCCAGGAAGCCTAGGTTCACCGTTCCCAGGATGGTTTCGGAGGGTTGCACCGCCATGGCTTCGTCGATAACAGATGTGTCCAAGAGGTTGGAGACGAAGTCTTCCACGGAGGCATAGCTACCCAAGCTGGTCTGGTTCAGGTCGATGAACATCTGGGTGAACTCTTCGAGATAATCTATGACCTCCGATGAGAGCCCATAGGAGAACCCGATGTGCTCAGACGCCGCGGCAACCACGTCGGTGGAACGTCCGCTGAACGTTGCACCTATCTGCATGAGGAGCGTATAATTGGCTCCATCGGGGTGGGCGAGAGCGTCCACTACCCATAGGTCTGCCTCGATGTGCGCCCTAGTCATCCTAGCAACCAGATCAGGGTTGGAACTGAGGTATGAAGTCTTAACGGCTAGTACGCAGCACGGATGGTTGGGCCAGATATCCCCAGACCATTTCAGCACATGGGCGTCGCCGGCCAAGATGGAATCGGAGCAATATGGCTCCCAGCTGACTCCCGCATCAATGGCACCGGAAACGAAGTTAGCTTGCTGGTCCTTTGGAGGGACAGGGGTCCAGTAGAGCGTCTTCTCCTCGCCATCACCATCAGGCCAGAAGATTATTGCCACGGCTGCGATTACGACGATTGCAACCACAGCCACCGCCAATAATTGGGTAGTCTTCTTCTCCATGGAATTCACCAATTAACTCGAACTCCGCTAATATATAAAGCACTTTTCTAAGAAGGGGAAAGATGTATCCTTTTTGTACAAGAAAACGGCAATTCCTGCACTTATGCCATGATTAACGATAGCATGGAACGCCAGCAAGGATTCTGTTGGTTGCTCGAATACGGAATAATTTGAAAAAAATAGCTGACGCCAAGAGAAAGTATAATCTATGCTTAAAAATCATCAAACCGAGCGATATTTATGTTCGAACTGCAGGTCGTAAGCAACACACCGCTCACTCCTCTGGACGATATCGACGACGTCTCCCTGCAATTCCTGCAGATGATCGGTTACCTGCCGAAGGGGTACGACCCCAAGACAGAGGCCAAGGACGTGCAGGATAGCGTCCCTTACAAGATGTTCACCGAGTGCCTCATCAAGAACATGAAGCGAGCTTGGACCGTGGAGGACCTCGCCGCCAAACTGAAGACCACGAAGCCGACCATCTACCGTCACTTGAACAAGCTGAAGTCCATCGACATACTGGAGGAGATCGATGTCGATAAGGGCGGCGAGAGGAAGAAGGGCTATCGCATCCGTTACGGGGACCTATCCAAGGCCTGGAACTTCACCGAGGCCAATGTGGATATGGCCATGGACTCCTACAGGAAGACGATCGACCATCTGCAGCGACTAACGGGTGAGAAGTGATGGCCCCCAGCAAGCCCAGCAACAAGCAAGGGGAGGAGGTCATCGGCCTCACCAAAGGGTCCAGATATCGGATCATAAGCAAAGGCAGCGGCGACATGCCCTTGACCACCGTTGGAGTGTTCAAAGGGTACACCGCCTTCGGCCACGATTCCGCCCTGAGCATGCAGCTCGACGCGGAGAAGGAAGGCGAGCAGGGCTTGGTACGCCTGGTTCCCTGCCTGACCGTCCTGGCCATCGACATCCTCAGCTTCAAGCCAGAAGAGAAGGTCGAGGAGAAGGAAGAGGTCAAGGTCTACTTCGGATGAGCCAGTGATCAAGAATGACCGAGGAGAAGAAAGGGGACGAGCCCCCAAGGCGGATCTCGTCCAGGACCTATTTCATACTCACTGCAATATTCCTCTTGGCCAGCATCCCGCTCTATTTCTTCGTCCATCCCGTCGCCTTCATCGCCGCCGTGGTCATCGGCCTCTTCCTGCTCACTGGTGCCTTCTTCAGCCTAGCCAACGAGAGGCGATGGTTGGATTGAGACTGGTGCAGAACGAAGCGCCACCACGCTATTAAGGAGGGATTGCATGGACAAGGACGTGGACTATCACGACCGCCTGCTCAAGGCCATAGCCGACGGCGAGGTCACGGACAAGTCGTCCCTGCAGAAGAAGAAGATCGAGCTCTGCCGGGAGCTCGGCCTTTCCACCGTCCCCCCCAACTCCGAGACCCTAGCTAGGGCGAGCGAGGAACTGATGCCCTTGGTTAAATCGGTCCTCAGGCGGAAGGATGTTCGCACTTTATCCGGAGTGGCGGTGGTGGCGGTCATGACCTCACCTGCCCCTTGCCCTCACGGTCGCTGCACCTACTGCCCTGGCGGCGTGGAGAACAACTCCCCCCAATCCTACACCGGCAAGGAGCCTGCGGCCAGGCGCGCCTCGCACAACGACTTCGACCCTTACCGCCAGGTCCGTGCGCGCCTGGAGCAATTACAGGCCATCGGGCACACCACCGACAAGATCGACCTCATCATCATGGGTGGGACGTTCACCTCCCGGCCCTGGGACTACCAGACGGATTTCGTGAAGGGTTGCTTCGATGCCATGAACTCGGTCAAGGCCAGCACCATCGAGGACGCGCATCGGCTGAACGAGGGCGCGGGACATCGCTGCATCGGCATGACCGTCGAGACCAGGCCGGATTCCTTCGACGCCGCCATGGCCGACCGTTGCATGTACCTGGGGACCACCCGCGTGGAGTTCGGGGTCCAGATCCTGGACGATGATATCCTGCGCTCCGTGAATCGCGGCCATGGCGTGATGGAGGTGGCCGAGGCCACGCACATGGCCAAGGAGAAAGGCCTCAAGGTCTGCTACCATATCATGCCCGGGCTTCCGGGGTCTTCGCCGGAGAAGGACGTGGAATCCTTCCGAACGATGTTCGAGGACGAACGCTTCCGCCCGGACATGCTCAAGATCTATCCCACCCTGGTGGTCAAGGGCACCCCGCTCTATGAGAAATGGAAGTCGGGCGATTACCATCCATACAATACCCAGGAGGCAGTGGAGGTCATCGCCCAGATGAAGGCGCTAGCGCCCCCCTACGTCAGGATACAGCGCATCCAGAGGGACATCCCGGTGGACCTGATCGAAGCTGGGGTCAGCAAGGGCCACCTGCGCGAGCTGGTACGGTCGCAGATGCGAGCGGATGGCACGAGGTGCGGATGCATACGCTGCCGGGAAGTGGGGCTCAACCGCATCGCGATCGTGTCCCCTGACCAAGCGGAGATCCATCATCTCGAGTACCTCGCCTCAGGAGGAAAGGAGGCGTTCATCTCCTTCGACGTCGAGCAGAGGGATGGGCTGGTGGGGTACGCCCGCCTCCGCCAGCCGTCGCAAGGGAAGGCGGCGCACCTGCGCGAGCTCAAGGTCTTCGGCCTGATGGCGCAGCTGGGAGTCAAGGGGGAGGAATGGCAGCACCGCGGCTTCGGCAAGGAGCTGATGGCCGAGGCCGAG
>Ga0209254_10001110_pt1 | contig 23733 bp, 22 predicted proteins | sample FrelakmetDIP11DI_FD_187148 | JGI IMG/M metagenome (GOLD analysis project Ga0209254, IMG submission 187148) | Freshwater lake sediment microbial communities from the University of Notre Dame, USA, for methane emissions studies - DIP11 DI (SPAdes)... | ecosystem: Environmental > Aquatic >...
AAGCCATGATAAGAACCTCGCAAGGAAAAAATTTTGTAACGCCCTCGATCAGCTTTGTCAGAGCTCTGACGATGGTACTGGCGTGCCATTTTCAACGCGGCTTCAACGGCATCACTGCCGTTGGAACCCAACATCACACGCTGGTAATGCCCTCCTGTGATCTCAACCAGTTTGGCTGAAAGCTCGATGGCGCGCGGATGAATCATGCTCCAGCATCCGTTGAATGCCAGCTCGCGCATCTGCTTGCTTGCCGCTTCTACCAGCTCCTCGCGACCCAAACCCGCAGCCAGGTTCCAAAGACCGGATAGTCCGTTGATATAACGAGTTCCGCGCTGATTGTACACAAATGGACCTTCACCACGGACAACGATCTCTGGACCAACTCCAAAATAAGCCATAAAATCATCCATATCTGTTGCTTGGTTCCAAACATGATATGGAATACCTTTATATTTTCTGGTGGTCATTCTGACTATCCTTTCTATTGTGGATGTTGCTGTTCATATTCCCATAACATAATCGAACAATTAGCAAAGTGGAGAATTATGCAGGCTGGGATGGATTAGGCTATTGAATTATCTTGGGATGCTGCATAAAGTCTAATGATATCTATATCATACATCAAACGATGAATTATTGATATTAATACAATCCTATCTCCAATAATATGCTGAGTTGAGCGACGGCAGGATTGTGTCCCCTAATTCCATCAATATAAAAGGGGGTGGATTTACAAGATCTCACGCAATCATGAAGGGCACAAAAAGCGTTTACCTAACCAAAAAGACACAAAACCTTCTATTAGAAGAATGTTTTGTGTCTTGATTTCCATCCAATCCATTTATCTTACTTAATCCAAGCTACCAATGGTTTTTTCAACTTCTTCGAGGATCTCACCTGATTTTACTAAAGCTTTCATTGCATTATGATCTGGGTAAAGTGGTCGATCTTCACCCAGGTGGGCTACATATTTTCTGATCACTTGATGAGCAGCTTGAACGCCAATTCCGGGTGTAAAATCTCGGAAATCTAATGCCTGCGCGGCTGCCATGAATTCAATTCCCAGGATCCCAAATGCATTATCCAGGATTTGACCATTCTTTAACGCTGTATTCATCCCCATCGAAACAAAATCCTCCTGATCTGCCGCTGCAGGAATGGATTGTATGCTCGCAGGCATGCACAGGATACGCTGTTCCACGATCATCATATCCGCCGTGTATTGGCTGAGCATCATCCCCGAGAACATGCCTGCTCCTTTCGTCAGGAATTCAGGCAGACCCACACTAAGAGCAGGATTGGTCAACCGGTTCAAGCGTCTTTCTGATAGTACGCAAACCATCGTGATAGCTGCCCCAGCCATATCCATCGGTAAACTGACCGGTGATCCCTGGAAATTTGCCCCGGTCAATGTTAATTGAAACTCCGGCAGGAAAATTGGATTATCCCCCACCCCATTCAATTCAATTTCTACCTGGCTCCTCGCATAATCGATTGCATCATGCGCGGCTCCAATCACCTGAGGTGATGAGCGCATCGAATAAGCATCTTGAACCTTCGTCTTCATCTTGCCAGTTGCCAGATCACTACCTGCAACACACTTCATGATTGCTCTCGCAGTGCGAATCGCCCCCTTAAAACCTCTCACCTGGTGTAATCGCACGTCATAGGGTTTTAAATTTGCCAACAGCGCTTCCAGGCTCATCGCGCAAGCAATCTCGGCTTGTTTTAACCATCGTTCCATATTAAATATATGCAGAGCGCTCATCGCCGTCAGCAGGTTTGATCCATTGATTGTTGCCAGACCATCCCTTGCTTGCAATCCTGGGATTGGTATTCCAGCACGTTGTAGTGCAACGTGTCCTGGCATTCGTTCACCCTGGTAGAAAGCCTCGCCTTCGCCTAGCAGTAATAACGCAATCTGTGACATGGGTGCCAGGTCTCCACATGCTCCCACAGAACCTTTCTGGCAAACCACGGGTGTGACACCTTTATTGAGCATATCCACAAGAGTCAAGGTGATCTCTGGCCGGCATCCAGAATTGCCGTGTGCATGAACATTCACCCTGCCTGCCATGGCTCCCCGCACATGTTCGACTGGACAGGGTTCACCAATCCCTGCGGCATGATTGTATATCAGATACTTCTGGAATTGTTGCACCTGGTCATCATTTAAAACCCTTTCAGAGAACTCTCCGATGCCGGTATTCACCCCATACATGATCTCATGTGCAGCAACCTTTGCCTCCACCATCTGCCTGCAGGCTTTGATCCGCTCCAATGCTTCTGGATGCAGTTCGACCTTCTCAGCATGGCGCGCAATCTGCGTGAGTTTTTCAACCGAAAATCCTGCTCCATCGATGACAATTGTCATATGCTTCTCCTACGCAAGAGTCAAATCAATACATTCTGTTATACCGGATATGCTGAATTGGGGCAAGTGATATTTATCTGAAATAATTCTGGGGGTATCTAACAACTTAAAACTGATCAATTATTAAGACACCTGTCCTGTGACACTTAGGACATCTGTCTCTACCCACAAAATATAAATTGATATAATCTATATACATCGTTCAAAATTATTCCTTTTTGTATTATGTTTTCACGTTTACTGCAAAGGTTCTAACTAACTCTGTTTACTGAAGGAGGTCAGCTATGCGGCTATACGCCGATAGTGCCAAGTGTTCTGGGTGCCGAGCCTGTTTGATGGCTTGTTCACTCAATCTTTTCCAGGAAAGCAATCCCAAGAAAGCCTCACTCAACCTGATTGCTCATTTCCCCAATCCCGGAGTCTACGAGATGAAAGTCTGCACCCAATGTGGAGACTGTGCTGAAGTTTGTCCAACTGAAGCAATAAAGTTGAATGATCGCGGCGCATACTATGTCGATTACGCTGAGTGCAACCTATGTGAAGCCTGTGTGCCTGAGTGTCCGGAGGATGTGATGTTCGTACGGGCCGAGTTAGCCAATACCGCATGGAAATGTGACCTGTGCGGAGACTGTGTCAGCGTGTGTGGAACCAGCGCGCTGTGGATTGCGAATTAGGAGGCAACCATGAATGGTTACGGTGGATCAATTCTAAGAGTCAATCTCACAGAAGGAAAAATTACCAAGGAACCCACATCTGCTCAAGTGGCAAGGGATTTCATCGGTGGACGTGGCTTCGGGATATATTTCTTATTTAAAGAAGTTCCCAGGCAGGCCGATCCGCTTGGACCGGACAACAAGCTAATTATTTCCACAGGTCCATTATCCGGAATGCTGGCACCCGGTGGTGGAAAATGCGATTGGACAACCAAATCTCCCCTCACGGGTGGCTATGCCGATGCCTCTCTGGGAGGTCATTTCACAGCTGAAATGAAGTATGCAGGTCTGGATACCATCATCCTCGAAGGTGCCAGCCCCAAACCTGTCTATTTATTCATCGAAAACGATAAAATTCAGCTATTAGATGCTTCCACCCTTTGGGGTAAGGGTGCCATTGACGTGGAAGTCGAACTCAAACACAAATATGGGGAGGAATTCCAAATTGCTGCCATTGGACCAGGCGGTGAAAACCAGGTCTTATATGCTTGTATTAACCATGACTTCGGCCGTCAGGCTGGTCGTGGCGGTATAGGTGCAGTTATGGGTAGCAAGAGAGTAAAAGCCATTGTCCTGCATGGCACAAAGTCTGTTCCCGTAGCTGATACGGATGGTTATCGCAAGGCAGGCATGGCGCTCTATAAAGCCTGTAAGGATGCTGAAGGATTGGCTGAGTGGTCCCGTTATGGCACCACGGTAGTAACCAGCTGGTGTGATGAAGTTGGTGCCCTCCCTACCCGCAACTTTAGTGCTGGTTCATTCGAACAAGGACCCGGTATCTACGGGCAGACGATGCGCAAGGAGATCGTTGTCACCGATAAAGGCTGTTTCGGTTGCCCTTCTCCCTGTGGCAAATATTCTAATATGAAGCGTTATAACACTCAGGTCGAGGGTCCTGAATATGAAACCATTGGTATGATGGGATCTAACCTGGGCATTGGAGATATCCAGGCCGTGGCTGAAGCCAACCGCTTGGCTGACGACCTGGGTATAGATTCTATCAGTGCTGGCGGCTGCATCGGTTGGGCGATGGAATGCTATGAAAAAGGCATCTTCACCAAAGCAGACACCGATGGTCTCGAGCTGAAATTTGGAAATATCGAAGCAGTCTTTGCATTAATTAAAAAGATCGCCTATCGGGAAGGGAAAATTGGAAACCTTCTAGCCTTGGGAACCAAACGGGCGGCTCAGCAGGTCGGTCAAGGAAGTGAAAAGTTTGCCATTCAAGTTAAGGGCATGGAACAATCAGCCTATGCCACCCACAACGCCACTGCCATGTTATTAGCCTATATGACCTGTGATGTCGGTGCTCATCATAATCGTTCCTGGGCAATCACCTATGATTTACAGGTTGGACGGGATAAAGTAGTCCCTGAAAAAGTAGCCCGTATCATCTGGTTGCAAAATTTCCGCCCAATGTTCGATGTCTTGGGTTCCTGCCGCTTGCAATGGGTTGAACTTGGCATCGACCGTGATTTATATTGTCCACTCTTGGAGTCCATTACTGGGATTAATCGGTCCTGGGCAGATTTGGAAGCAGTTGGTAATCGCATTTGGAATCTTACCCGCATGTATTGGGCAAGAGAAAATGAAGACTTTGGACGGGAGTGGGATCTTCCTTCTCCTCGTTTCTATACCGAACCACCCAAGACCGGGGTAACTGCTGGTCAAATCACAAAATATGAAGATGTCCAAAAGCTGTTGGATATGTACTACCAGCAGCGTGGTTGGGACCCCAATGGCATCCCCACCCAGGGGACATTGGAAACCCTCAATTTGTCCAGCATGGTTGCCTAAATTTCTTAATCCATTTGAGGTTCGAGATTCTAATTCTAATAGAATCCCGAACCTCACTATTCTAAAGTTATGACTGCCACAATACGACCCCTCGGAATACTTAAAACATACATCGGTGAGTTAAAAGAAACCTCCGTGGATGCCGGACGTTCAATCCGAGAGACAATTATTCAAATTGGGATCAATCCCGATCTGGTTGCAGGCGTATTTGTGAACGATGAGCAGCAAACCAAGGATTACATCCTTCAGGATGGGGATATCGTGAAGCTGTTAGCAGTCATTGGTGGTGGATGATAAGTCATCTATCCACCCTGATAAATATCACCGCCCACAAAAATCGTTTACCACATCCCATAAGACTGGTAATCCCGTCTCAAAATACGAGATTGGTATCCGCTCATCATGCCCGTGGGCTAGTTGCATAACAGGAAATCCGGGTGGTAGGATCCCGGGGGTAAATCCATATACTTTGATTCCCGCATTTTGATATTCACAGGCATCCGTCGCCCCTGGCATCAACATGGGTATTGTCAATCCGTCCGGATCCATCTTGCGGGTTCTTTTTTCGAGGATTTTATATAAAGCTGTCTCGGTTGAGAATTCCGCTCCGCTGGTTGTATACATCGCCTCTAACTGGATCCCATCCCCAATAATATGACGGATTTCCCTGATCACATCCTCCGGAGTCTGCCCCGGCACCAACCGGCAATCAATATCTACTTCTGCGATGGATGGGATAACATTCACCTTGCTTCCGGCGTGTAAGATGGTTGGAGATATGGTATTCGTTACCATTGCTCGCAGCATATTATGGCTATCTCCTTTTAACCGGCCTAGCAGCATGTTCATCAAGATCGGAGAATGAAGTAATCTGGTGAGTGAACCAAGCGGTGATCGAATTTGTGAGCCTGCTGAGTCCATCATCATCAAAAACGTCGGTGTCAGGTGAATGGGCAAATGACCAACTTTACGCAACTTATCAATCGCCTGGGCAAGAAAGAATACCGGATTATCCGAATGGGGGATCGATGCATGGCCTGGTTTCCCAATTGCACGTGCTCGCAGCCAGCATACACCCTTCTCTGCTACCTGGATGGTATATAATCTGGTTTTCCCAAAATAAAAGGTTACTGCACCTGCCTCGGTCAATCCATACTCAGCATCGATCAGCTCGCGGTGCTGCTCAACCAGGAATTTTGAACCATGTGTAAAACCTGCTTCCTCATCAGCAATCGCTGCTAAAATAACATCTCTCTTGAGAGGTACCTTTTGACGGAATAATTCCAGGAACACTTGCAAATACATCGCCAAAAAGCCCTTCATATCCAATGCCCCCCGCCCCCAAACTACTCCATCGACCACCTCACCCCCAAACGGGTCGCGGCTCCATCGATCTCGCTCAACGGGCACCACATCTAAATGACCGCTCAATAGAAGTGGCCGTTCTGATCCATCCCCTTTGATCCTGGCAACGAGATTTACCCGGTTGGGTGCAGACTCAACGATTTTGAATGCCTCTTGTGGAAATCCAGCTTTCTCCAGGATATCTTTTACAACCAGGATTGCCGGAAGTTCGTTACCAGGCGGATTGATGGTTTCTGCCTGGATTAATCGCACCAGATTGGTCACGATTTCATCCACTGATATTTTGATGTTCATCAGTTCAGTCATTTTATTATTCCATTTTTCTTACTCGATCATTTCATGATTCTTAATTTTTTTTGCTGCTGACGGATTGGATCTGCTTGCATTCAGCTGTGTCACCAAGACTGCGGTAAGGATGAGTCCACATCCAACCAGTTGCACTGCCACCATTGTCTCTCCAAGGAAGATAAATCCAGTCAGTGCTGCAAAAACTGCCTCCATACTGAGTAAAATGGTTGCATCCGTCGGAGGGGCGAATTTCTGCCCAACACCTTGTAATGTGTAACCAATCGCTGTGGAAATCAAGCCAATATAAAGGATAGTCCACCATCCAGATGCCAATCCGTCGTAAGGCATATGGAGCCATAAACTCACGATCATATTGAGTATACCGACAGCTAAATACTGCCCGGTGGAGAATGTGATCACATCCATGTGCTTTACCGCCCGACTCACCAGGATCATGTGTAAAGCCCATAGCATTGCCCCTGCCAAAACCAGGGCATCACCATGCGAGAGCCGTAATGTACCCCCAGTACTCAAAAGCAAGCTTCCCATGATGGCAATTCCTGCGCTAAGCCATGCTATCCAATGAATTCTTTCCTTGAAAAATGTCACCATGATTACCGGTACGAATACAACATACAGGGTGGTGATAAATCCTGCATTCCCGGCGGTGGTAGTTTCCAGACCTGCCTGTTGTAATCCTGCTGCGCCAAACAATAAGATGCCCGCCAGTAGTATAAAGTATATCGATTTTCGATCTATTTTTTGATATCCAATTGCCTTCACAGGTTCTTCAACCATTTCCTTTGATGGTCTATTAGCCTTATGGAACGGATTAAGCTTGCTGAATGGGAATAAGACCAACCCACCCAGTAGGAACCGTAGTCCATTGAATGTGAACGGATCAAAATATTGGGCAGCTACCCGTTGAACTGCAAACGCGCTTCCCCATATCAATGCCACCAATAGCAAAACCAGGTCTGCTCGAAAGCGATTCATGGAAGGGATCCCTCCTGATTATCAAATCCAGCTTTTTTCATCCCCTGCTTTTTAACCAGCTCATAATCTTCTGTGGGCTCCAGGTATTGATCACATCTTCCGTTTCCACCCATGCTCTGCGTGCAGTAGAAACACCAAAATGCATAAGATCCATATCAGAATCAGTATGCGCATCCGTATTAATGCTCAATCTGACACCTAATTCAATCGCTCTTCTTGCATGCACATCATCCAGGTCTAATCGCGCTGGATGAGCATTGATTTCCAAGGCCACACCGGTTTTGACTGCAGCGCTTAGAACTGCGTCCATATCCAGGTCAGACGGTTCCCGGTCGGGATATAACCTGCCGGTCGGATGGCCGATGATATCCACATGTGGATTATGCATGGCTCCAATCAACCTTTCGGTTATTTTTTCACGGGGTTGACGTAAGCCAGAATGCAATGATGCAGTTACAATGTCCAGCTCAGCCAACACTTCATCTGGAAAATCCAGTTTTCCATCTGATTTAATTTCTACTTCAGCTCCTTGAAGGAGTTGAATACGATCCCCCATATCCTTATTGACTGCCTCGATTTCCTTACGCTGCTCTTTGGCATCCTCCGGACTCATCCCTTGCGTGATTCCCAGGCTGTTGGTGTGATCTGTGATCGCCAACAACTTATATCCACGGCGATATGCTGCTTCAGCCATCTCTCGGATAGATAATTTTCCATCACTCCACGTTGAGTGAGAATGTAATTCAGCACCGATATCTATTAGCTCAATTAATTTCGGCAATTTCCCGGAGGCTGCTGCCTGGACCTCTCCCCGGTCTTCACGCAGCTCTGGCGCGATCCATGCCAGACCTAAGCTTTTATACACACTTTCTTCATCCGCACAGAATACTTCACTACCATCTTCACGTTTCAGAGAGTGTTCTGAGAGCGAAAATCCTTTCTTGATCGCATATTCTCGTAAGCGCACATTATGATCTTTCGAGCCAGTCGCATAGATAAGCGCTGTACCCCAATGTTCAGGTGGGTGCACCCATAATTGGGCTTGAAGTCCGTGGTTGAACTCCACACTTGCCTTGGTCTCACCTTTCCCCAACACCCGCCTTACATCTTTACGCAAGATGAAAGCTTCCATGACACTGCTCGAATCATTGGCTGCTGCCAGGATATCAATATCACCCACGGTTGACCGCATTCTTCGCAGGCTGCCTCCCAACTCGACAGCATTGACGCCCGGGATTACTCTTAGGAACGCTAATAGTTCCTGGGCGAAAGGCCATGCTCTTCCTATGGAAACTCGTTTGCTTCGCCTGCCAAGTGCTTCAATGCCTGCAATGATTTTTACTTCCGACTTCTCCCCCATCCCTGGCAGGCCGCGCAGCTTTCCTGCCTTGGCAGCACTATCTAGCTCAGTCAGGTTTGTGATGCCTAATTCCTTCCAAAATAACGCAATTTTCTTCGGACCCAGATCAGGAACTTGGAGAAGTTCTGCTAGGCTTGCTGGAACTTCTCCCTCCAATTTTTCCAGGAAAATTAAATGCCCGGTGGAAAGAAGTTCATCGATCTTTTCAGCGATGGCTTTACCAACGCCATCCAGCTCGGTTAGTTTCCCTTCTTTCCATATCTCATTCACATCCCGGCTCAGGTTGTTCAGGTTATCAGCAGCCTTCCGATAGGCCAGGATTTTATAGATATTCTCTCCCTTGATCTCTAATAAATCGGCGATTTTCTCAAATATGTTGGCAAGCTGTTGGTTCGTCATGGTTTCCATATGAAAAGTTTACCACGAGTAAGAAATTATTATTGCTAAACATATAAAATCCATTTATTGAAATTATTTTACACTTGGTATTTTTTATTTTGACAGATGGGTTAGAATCTGTGAACATCAAATGAGATAAAATCGGATAAATATTCACATTGGACATCAACTATTTTATTAAAGGTCTGCTCATAGGATTTTCCATTGCTGCCCCGGTGGGTCCAATCGGTATATTGTGCATCAAGCGAACAATAACATCGGGTAGACTGGTCGGACTAGTTTCTGGGTTGGGTGCGGCAACTGCAGACGCTGTTTATGGCTTTATCGCCGCCTTTGGCCTGACATTCATATCTAGCTTCCTGATCGATCAACAATCCTGGTTGCGTTTGTTAGGAGGGGCTTTTTTATGTTACCTGGGTGTGAAAACATTTATCACCAAACCAACCGAGTACTCTTCCCTGTCCAACGAACTTAGCCTGCTTAACGCGTATGGTTCTACCTTTTTTCTAACCCTCACCAATCCACTGACCATCCTATCCTTTGCTGCAATATTTGCTGGCTTGGGATTGCTTGATGTAGATGGGAATTATTTGTCCGCTACCATCATTGTGCTTGGAGTATTTATTGGTTCTGCTTGCTGGTGGTTTTTATTAAGTTCAGGCGTCAGCATTTTCCGAACTCGATTTACATCAACCGGATTACTTTGGGTAAATCGGATCTCAGGTCTCATCATCCTGGGATTTGGAATTGCTGCTGTCTATACTGGTTTATTTTCGATGTACAAAATGGGTTGAAATAATATTGGTAATTAGGTTCGAAATGCCTAAAGCAGGTCGCTTTTAATGTTCTCGTTATCAAATTCATCATCATTCTGCTTGATGTATTGATATGTCAATCCCCATAGCCAGTCTTGAAGGTAGACCTCAATATTCTCTAGAAGTTGAATTTTTCCATTAAGTGCATTGATCAATTCCTGGCTATCCGTAAGAATCTGCGAAGCTCCGGCTCTCTCTTCAACATCATCAATATTTTGCTTATCCAACATTTCTATTAATTGGCTTTCATTTAATGATTTCAGAACCTGGTTGCCTCCCTGCTTTTCCAGATTTATCCCATACCCTTTAAGAATGATGGATAATTGGTTGGTCACCTGGTTTAAATCATCATATACCTGTGCTTTACGCTTCATAGCTTCACTGAGAATTTCTCGCAAAGCCTCCAGGCTCTGTGGGCCTGCAAGCACCATCTCCTGGATCATTTCATGAACAGGCTCGGATGTTCCAACCTCCAGGCAGTGCGTGAGCACATCCCCAGCCTGAAGGCGGAAATATGCTTTTTCAACGATGGAATAGATCGATGAAGCTGGTTTATTGTCCATAGATCATCATCTCACGACATATCGGGCAGGGGCATAAAGCTTTTAAATATAGCCAGGTATAAATCCCAAAATGATGTCCATCCTCCCACTCGATCGTAATCCCATAACTTCCAATATTTTCGATTAACTTCACCCGTGTGGTTGGGTTATCTTCAATGGGCATATAAAAAACTTCTCCAGGAGGTTCTGCATTCATCTGGTCATGCCCGCCTCTGCATTCTACGCATGGACATGCAAACCGTAATATCGAAAATGTATAAGTGCTGATGTGATCATCATTCCAAGTGATGCTCAATTCATTATTCTTCTTGTTAACGATGAGCTCTACAGGAAATAAATCATTCATTGTTCATCGAGTCCATGTAATAATATATACCGATTACGATAAACATGCAATTCAATCCCCTTGTATAAATCATCCGATTTCATGAATCTAAGGATTTTGTACCACGTTCAGGTAATCTGCTACCCCCCAACCAAGCGTTTTTTCAGAATATGGATCCCGTAATAACCACCAAAAATATCCATCAGAATCAACAGGTCCATCTTTTATAATGAAGACTTCAGATTCAATTGCAACATAATCAACATCACTTGAAACACCTGGGGTTACATGTAACCGTAATCCATCACCGCCTGTTCCACTAACTTGAACAAAGTCACCGATATTAATCGCAATACCCGGTGATACAGCTTCCCGGGTTGAATTTGGATGCGATGTTGGGGTGGGTGCATTGGCAGGCGTGATTGGTGTTCCTGTGGGAGCCTCAATGATGCTGAACAATGCAGTTACAGGAGCAGATGGATTGGTTTTTCCTCTTGCTGTCCATAATATACCTAAAAACAAAGCAAAAACGATCATAGCAAATAGGATCGCCCCAAAGATAACCCTGATATTAAAGGTATTACGAAAGGATTGATACATTTTCAAACTAAGTAGGAATTAGAAAGAATGCTAATCCGAGGATAATATAAATAGCTAATAATTCAGCGCCTTCTAACCAATTGGATTCCCCATCTGCAGAGACAAGTGCTGCAATTAAAACACCAGCGATTAATGCGATGAGTTCAAGTTGATTGAATACTAACGTTAGTGGATTACCCATAAATAAGCTAATAAATACAAGTAAGGGTGCTACAAATAGTGCAATCTGTAAGCTTGAAGAAATCGCGATTTCCACACTTAACGTCATTTTATTTTTCAATGCAACCTGTACAGCTACCATGTGCTCAGCAACGTTTCCAATGATGGGAATAAAGATTAAACCAATAAAAAATTCTGATATCCCCGTAGCAGCTACGACAGGTTCGATTGTACCGACCAACATTTCTGAGAGATACGCCACCCCGGCTGTTGATAGGATTAATATCACCATCCCAGTACGAAATGTCCAGCCTTTGTGAGTAGAACCAGCTTCAGCTTGGGTAACTACGGGTCCCCCGATAACTTTATAGCTAAATACGAGACCAAGGATATATAAAATGATCATAATGATTGCAACCCCAAGGCTGAGTGTTTCTACCTTTGGTGCAGGCGTTTCGATATCGCCAATATAATGGCTTAATAACGACGGGATAAGCAGAATGATTACAGATAAGACAAGCATAATAGCATTGTTGCTGGCTTGCTTGCGATCAAATGTTTGAATCCCATGGCGTAATCCACCTAACAGCATCGACATCCCCAGCACAAGCAGCAGATTTCCAAGAATCGATCCTGTAATGGATGCTTTTACCAGCTCAAGATACCCAGCCCTGATAGCAACAATGGTGATGATCAGTTCAGCTGCATTACCCAATGTGGCATTAAGTAGTGCTCCTATTTTTGGATTGGTATAGGCAGCAATAGATTCGGTGGCAGAACCAATGAAACCTGCAAATGGAATGATTGCAATAGCTGCGAATCCAAAGGTTGCAAACGGTGACCAGTGTAATAACTCGGAGAATAACGCTAATGGGAAGGCCAAAAATAAAATACTTATTGGATATTTGCGGATAAATACACGGATTTTGTTCACAGATATGTTCCTATTTTGAGTTCTCAGCCTGCATAAATAGCTCTCGGGGTGTTTCTTTTGGAACCAGTAATCGTAATCCTTTCGGAACGACAGTAATTTCAACGGAATAATCCTGGCTAGGAAGCGGTTCTGCATCCACCTGCACATATAATGGCGTATCAGATTCTAGTTTTAAATGTCGAAATGATAGATGTTGTACATATTTCGAATCGACATGCCTTCCCCCAAATAAATTCCAGGCTAACTTGATCTTATCTCCCACATTATCCCCCTCAAACAGCCATAAGTCGATCATCCCGTCATCCATCAGTGCAGCTGGAGATATTTTAGCAAGCCCACCGGCATATAGATGGATATTGCTCATCACAGCTAATAAATAATGACCGCTGATGTGTAAATGATCAGCAGATATATGCAGATTATTACCACGCCAATAACTACCATGCCAGATAGTCGAGGCTACATAGGTCATGTTTGCAAAGAACTTCTCACCCCTCGGTCGGGGTTCAATATGGTGAATAGCAAATGCATCTAAACCCACACCAGCCCACATTATAAAAGGGGTATTTCCACACATCCCAATATCTACCTCTTTTACGCTGGCTTCAGCTAATATCCGCGCACTTTCCTCTAGAGCCTTTAATTTTGTCCACCGAATTCCAGGTAAACCGAGTTCTTGTGCTAAGACATTACCAGTTCCAGCAGGCAAGACTCCTAATGCTGTTGAGCTGCCTGATAAACCGCGCACTGCCAGGTTTACCGTGCCATCACCACCCACCACAAACAATGCTTCTTTATCTTCCAACGCTGCTGTTCGTGCTAATTGGGTCACGTGTTCGGAATTTTCTGTTTTAATCAAACGTATCCGCCACCCATTAGCACGGAGGATATTCGCCGCCCTTTCAGCCAGGATTCCTGATGGGAACCTGCCGGCTCCGGGGTTATAAATCATATCTGCATCGCGCATATAATCATTTTACTCGAATTTTTCAAAGCTTTGACATTCGTGCTAGAATATGTTTCAATGACAAACAGTCCAAACCTGCTAAACAATCGTTATCAGATCGATGGACGCATCGGTACAGGAGGAATGGCAGAAGTTTATCGTGCTCGTGACATTATGCTTGAGCGTACCGTTGCAATAAAACTTCTGCGGGAAGATTTCTCAAGTGAGCCAGCTTTTCGCGAACGCTTCAGGCAGGAAGCGAAAGCTGCAGCCAATCTCTCCCATCCAAATATCGTAATGATTCATGACTTTGGATTTAATGATCAACAAATATTCATTGTCATGGAATATGTTCCAGGTACAGATCTTAAAACGATTTTAGGAAGCCGAGGAATTCTGAGTGTTGACGAAGCTCTTCCCCTCATGATCCAGGCATGCGCAGGTGTGGGTTATGCTCATCGAACAGGCTTGGTCCATTGTGATGTAAAGCCTCATAATATGATCGTGACACCCGACCATCGGCTAAAAGTTACTGATTTCGGGATTGCCCGTGCATTAGCATCGATTCATGCCCAAGAAGTTAATCATGTTGTTTGGGGATCACCGCAATATTTCTCTCCTGAACAGGCAAGTGGTCAACCACCTTCACCAGCCTCGGATGTGTATAGTCTTGGTGTGATTCTCTATGAGATGCTCGCTGGTCGATTGCCTTTTATTGCAAATTCTCCCGCTGAACTTTCCCACATGCATCGTACAATCACGCCCGCTCCACCTTCCCAATATAATCCCCGCGTCCCACCAGATTTGGAACGGGTATGTTTGAAAGTCTTATCAAAGGAACCATCATCTCGATACCGCACTGCAGATCAACTTGGTCGAGTTTTAATCTCATTGAGTCGGTCTGTTAAAGCCTTTCCACAGGATATTAGCCGGACAGTAAAAACGACATCCAGTGATATTAGCCGCACATCCGTTCAAACTCCACCTGCACCCATTCAACCACAAATAAGTTCACCTTCGAATATCCTTCCAGACGATAAAAAAGCTTATAATTCAGCCAAACCAAAGCCAGCCACCGGGTTGGCAACCACTGCATACACCTCACAAAACTCGATCGATATCGATTGGCTCACGTGGGGGTTGGTTCTTTTAGCTGTGATCACCCTGGGTGGTCTAGTACCTTTTTGGGTGTGGATTTATATGCTCTACAATCCTCCCGGAGGATAATTCCGAATGATTTCTCCATATATAATTTCTGCTTCCATTCTCGGTTCCGACCTCTCTTGTCTGGGTGAACAAATCCGTGAAGCTGAAATGGCGGGGGCAGATTGGATCCACGTGGATGTGATGGATGGACATTTTGTCCCAAATTTGACATTCGGACCTGTCATCATCGAAGCTTGCCGAAAAGTTACCCAATTGCCCTTGGATGTCCATCTAATGGTTGAATCGCCCGAGAATTTATTGGCTTCCTTCGCTGGGGCCGGGTCAACCATCCTCACCGTTCACATAGAAACCTGCCCTCACCTGGACCGCACTATCCAAATCATTCATGAGCTAGGATGCAAAGCTGGTGTAGTTATCAAACCATCCTCCCCTATCGATTTGATAATTCCATTCTTGGATTTGGTCGACCTGGTTTTGGTTCTAACCGTCAATCCAGGATATGCAGGTCAAACTTTCCTGCCTCAGGTTCTCCCAAAAATATCCACTTTACGGCTCGAATTGGATAAAATTGATCATCCCATCTGGCTTGAAGTGGATGGTGGAATCAATACCGTTACGCTTCCATTGGTTAGAGATGCAGGTGCAAACGTATTTGTTTCTGCCAAGGCTATCTTCAATCATCCAGATGGAATCGCCTCAGGCATCCAGGAACTACGATCCCGTCTTACGAGTTAAATTAAAAGTCACGGCCAAAACCGTGACTCGATGTTTATCAAAATACTTCTAATTTATGAAGTTTTTACCATTGTACGTATGCACTTGGCACACACAACCTTACGAACTTTCCTTCCACCCTCATACACTGTTACAGCCTGTAAGTTAGGGCGAAAAGTCCGCCTGGTGCTTTTATTGGACCATGGTCGATTTTTTCCAAAAGTTGTCGTTTTACCGCAATTTGCACACTTTGCCATTATTAACTTCCTTTCCCAACAATTAAGCTTTTTATCCTGGGGTCAGCCATTTCCTGAAAAGATATTTGACAATTTTACATAAAATCAAGCTATAATTACGTCTCAATTACAACGGCTGTTTGTTCGATTAAGCCCGCCAATATTACCACATAATGTATTTGATTACAAGCAGTTATAGTATTAAATATCGATACCTTTCATGTGAGGCTATTCATGACGAATGATAATTTCCATCTTGGTCGTATAACTGTATCTCCCCGTGCGATTGCAACGATGGCATTTCACGCAGCCCGGCAATCCTACGGCGTTGTTGGACTCACTTCTAAGAATCTTGTGGAAGGACTCACTCAGGTCATAGTAAAAGACCCCACCCATGGGATTGAAGTGAAGTATGATGGAGATAAAATCGCAATCGATATCTATGTGATAATCGAATACGGCACTCGAATCACATCGGTTGCATCAAGTGTTAATAACACTGTAAAATTTCATGTTGAAAAAGCCTTGGGAATGCCTGTCGAGCAGGTGAATGTCCATGTCCGAGGCCTGCGTGTTAGCGACATGGATTAATTCATACTTATTTTGTTCGATTGCGTTTCCCGGAGCTTAAAATATGGATGTTCCAGAAATAGAAAAAACAAATGCCGAACCAAGGTATCCTTTGCAGAAATACCCCATCGATGGTCAAGCTTTTAAATCGATGGTTGACGCAGGTTTAACTTGGTTAAGAACCAACCAACAAATTGTAAATAGTCTCAACGTATTTCCTGTACCCGATGGAGATACTGGAACCAATATGGTTTTAACCATGCAGGCTGCATGTGAGGAAATTGTAAATTCCCCCGAGCGTAACATTGGCAAGATTTCACAAAAAATCGCCCATGGTGCTTTGATGGGCGCTCGAGGTAATTCAGGAGTTATTCTCTCTCAACTCTGGCGCGGATTTGCCCATGCCCTGGATAATTCTGAATATTTAGAAGGCCAATCCTTAGTTAATGCATTGCATCAAGGTCGGAATACAGCCTATCGAGGAGTTGTTCGACCTGTTGAAGGAACCATACTCACTGTGGCAAAGGATATTGCTGCAGAAGCAGAACGATCCTTATTGGATACCCAAGATCCTTATGAAATCCTTGAGCGTATCGTTACCGCAGCTGATGAATCAGTTTCCAGGACACCTGAGCTCCTTGATGTTCTAAAAGAAGCTGGTGTTGTGGATGCAGGAGGCAAAGGTCTTTTTTTCATCCTGGAAGGTATGTTGCGATATGTCAAGGGGCTATCTCTGGATGTGAATCTTGCTACGATTCAGCCGTTTTCTACCATGAAGATGGAGAATGCTTTTGACATTATTGAACCAGGGCAGGATTACGAAGTGGTGGTTGATTTTCGCCCAACTGATGAGCTAAATATCTCTCAGTTTTATGAAGAGCTACAGCAAATTGGCACATCTATTCAGATCGGGGAAGGTGATGGGATATTCCGTATGCATATTCATGTCGCCTCAGAGAAGCTTTATGCACCGATTGAATACTCAAAGAGCCTTGGTGTTGTCACGAAAGCTGCGATAGAAAATCTCCGCGCCCAAATGGAGCAGGTTGAGCATGACCGGAGTACCTCGATTCAATTCAGCTCTGTTGAGCCTGGACAGATTGCTACTGTTGCAGTCGCTCCTGGAGCAGGGATTGCCAGAGTGTTTGCAAGCCTGGGGGTTTCTGCAATCGTTGAAGGTGGCCAAACGATGAATCCAAGTACTCAGGAAATCCTGAATGCATTTGAGAATCTCCCCACCGAGCAGATCTTCATCCTCCCTAACAATAAAAACATCATCCTCGCAGCCCAGGCAGCTGCCCAATTAACCGTCAAACATGTCACGGTTATTCCCAGCCGTACCATTCCTCAAGGCATGGCAGCAATGCTGCGATTGATTCCTACGGGTAATCCTGAAGCTGTTGCCGCAGATATGAATTCAGTGCTTAACGATGTAGAAACCGGCGAAATCACTACTGCCACTCGCACAGTGGAACTTGACGGGGTCAATGTCACCCAAGGCCAAATCATCAGCTTGCTGAATGGCAAGCTGGTCTTAGCATCTGAAAACCTTAATTCTGCAACCTTGGGTTTATTGGAAAAGGCGCGTGCTGATGAATTTGAGCTGATTACTCTTTTTTATGGATTAGATGTCACTCGCAGGGAAGTGGATTCGATTGCGGATTCGATTCGTAAGACATACCCAAAACAAGAAATTGAAGTTCAGGAAGGTGGACAACCTCATTATCAGTTTATCATCTCGATTGAGTGAATTCCTCCCCTGGATCCCTCCCTATGCTGCGCACCTGTATCATCACTGATAGTAGCGTCTGTTTTTCGAAGTTAGGTTTTGCAGGACAAGAGCATGTCACAATCCTCCCTCATTCGATCCAGGTCAATAACCATCATATTCCGGATAGTAAAGATTTTTCAATTTATAGCTCCTCGCCAAATATTACCCCTCCCCCACTAGCCATTCCACCTTCCATCGATGCATTTCAAAATGCATTTACTACATTGGGGATGCAATATAAAGAAATCGTGGTTATTCTGCTCTCATCCCATTTGAGTGAGGCAGGGTTCAATGCCCAATTTGCAAATCAGTCTAGTAAAACTCCTGCGAATGTCTTTATCATCGACTCACTAAATACTGCCGTCGGGCTTGGCTTATTGGTACAATCAGCTGCTGACTTCATACATAGGGGATACACCGGGCTTGAGATTACTCGGATCATCAGGGGAATGGTTAACCATATCTACTCTGTCTTCTGTATACCTGATCTCTCACATTTATATCGAGCAGGTTTAATGGATCCTGCTCAGGCAATCGTCGGTGAAATGTTAGGTGTTATACCCTTTTTTACCCTTGAAAATGGCAGGCTTGTACATACCCAAAAAATCCGCAGCCCACGTCACCTTGTTGATATCATGTTTGAATTTGTCTCTGAGTTTGAAAACATCAAATATATGGCATTACTCCAAGGGATTAATACTTTTGAACAGGAAAGTAAGAATTTGCGTGATCGTATCAATCAAAATATCCGTATGACCCCTTTGTGTGAACATAGCCTCGGTTTAGCTCTCGCAACCATTCTTGGACCGCATTGTATAGGATTGGTTATCATGGAGAATACTCCCAAGGAGGTATAAAATGAAGATTGGTATTGTCACTGACAGCACCGCTGATATACCCTCTGAGCTTGCGAAAATTAATGATATCAAAGTCGTTCCCGCTATTTTGGTTATCGATGGCCACAGCCTGGAAGATGGGCGAGGGATCTCCAGGGAAGAACTGTATCGACGATTACCGGTGATGAAAATGCTCCCAACCACAGCAGCACCTTCCATCGGCGCATTCCAAAAGGTTTATGAGAGCCTATTTAATTCGGGAACTGATCAAATCATCTCGATTCATGTTGCTAGCAATCTGAGTGGTATTTATAACTCTGCAGTTGTGGCTGCTGAGGCTTTTGGAAACCGTATCCGTATCATCGATTCCTTCCATTTGTCACTTGGAATCGGTTTTCAGGTGCTTGCAGCTGCTGAAGCTGCCAGGAGTGGCAAACAAGCCGATGAAATCCAAAAAGTCATTGAAGATATCCGCAAACGAATCCATTTGGTTGCCATGCTTGATTCGCTTGAGTATGTACGCCGCAGTGGGCGTGTGTCCTGGGCACGTTCCAACATAGGTAATTTGCTACAGATAAAACCTTTCCTTGGCATCGCTGATGGTAAAGTCATCCGTATGGGTGAAACCAGAACCCGCTTAAAAGGCATCGAGCGATTACGAAAAATGTTGTCCGACCTGGGTCCGTTGGAACGATTGGCAGTATTGCATACAAATGCAGAAAAGGATGCCATCCAATTTGCTGAAGAATTTATAAAAGGAGTGGCACATCATCCACTTATTGTTAATGTCACCTCGGTCATTGGGGTTCATGTCGGACCAAATGGATTAGGTTTTGCTGCTGTAACCGAATAATAATCTCTGGTTGTTATTCAATTATATATTTCCTTCTTGGATGTCCATCCACACATCCTGATGGTAAAATTACCCCCAATGAAACCTTCCCTTCAAAAGCTAAAAAAATTCATCTTATTGGAAGCCCAACAGAATTATAGCAACCATGCAGTTATCGGCGGTTTTGAGCGCATGGTCGAGCCATGGTTAGCCGATGCCCAGGCGGATGATCTCCCAGCTGACCTGATTCAATCCGTGATTGGTCGCTTACGCGATTACGAAAGCTTTTCCCAAAAATCTCGCTATGAAACCCTGAATGGCCTTTGGAATCGCTTACAGCGCGAGTCTGAAGAAACTTTTCCTCCCCTACCTTTACCTGTTGAAAAACCTACCAAGGCAGCAGGTGATGAAGAAAAAGCGGGTGGATCTCATCCATCCACTAAAAATACACCTTCTCATCAAGGCAGTTACCATTCCGATACTAAAGCAACTCAGCCAAAACCTGCCTCACAACCAGCAGCTTTATCAGCTCCTACCACCGTCCTTCCCGGAGTAGGCCCAAAACACGCTCAAACATTAGCCAGGTTAGGATTGCATACCCTGGGAGACATGCTCTATAACTTTCCCCGCCGTTATGATGACTACACCCAGCTCAAGCCAATCCAGCGGTTGAACTATGGTGAAGAAGTCACTGTGATCGGGACGGTAGATTCGATAAACTCACACCCAATCCGAGGAGGTCGCCTCCAGATTACAGAAGCAGTTATCACCGATGGAACAGGGTTTCTAAAGGTCACCTGGTTCAATCAGCCGTGGATAGGAAAACGATTATTACAAGGTACACAAATTGTATTATCAGGAAAAATCGACCAATACCTGGGTCGATTGGTTATGAACAGTCCAGAATGGGAACCCCTGGAAACCCAAAACCTGCACACGAATCGCATCGTCCCTGTATACCCACTCACCTCCAATATCACTCAGCGCTGGTTGCGTCGTTTCATGTTTGATGTCGTAACCTACTGGTCTCCACGCATAGCTGAACCTCTGCCTGATTCTATTCGTGAGACCGCAGAACTTATGGATCTCCCAACCGCACTACTTCAAGCCCATTTTCCATCTTCAGCCAATCAGTTAAGCTCCGCTCGTTATCGCTTGGCATTTGATGAGATCCTGATGCTGCAGTTAGGTGTGTTGAGCCAGAAAAGGAATTGGCAAAATCGCTCCGCAACAGTATATGAGACTCCGGATGAATGGTTGGATTCTCTGGTTGAACATCTACCCTACTCATTAACAGCTGCTCAACAAAAGGCTCTAAAAGATGTCAAATCAGACCTGGCCTCCGGTCACCCGATGAACAGGCTTCTTCAGGGTGATGTAGGCTCAGGCAAGACCGTGATTGCTGCATTGGGCATCGCCATGCTTGTTCACCATGCTGCTCAAACGGCCTTGCTTGCTCCAACCAGCATCCTGGCAGAACAGCATTATAAGACAATGCTCAGTTTGCTAGCTTGGGATGATAGCGATTCAAATCCTGAAGATGATGGAAGCAGTCGTCCACTAAAACCAGAGCAAATCCGTTTGCTTTTAGGTTCAACGCCCGAATCGGAAAAGCAGGAGATACGTACCAATCTTGCCAACGGAGCAATCATGCTGGTTGTAGGCACTCACGCACTCCTTGAAGAGCCTGTTATTTTTAATAATCTTCAGCTGGCAGTGATCGATGAACAGCATCGCTTTGGTGTTGAACAGCGCGCCCTTTTACGCTCTAAAGGTGAAAATCCCCATCTGCTCGTCATGACCGCAACCCCCATCCCCCGCTCACTAGCCCTCACGGTCTATGGCGACCTGGACCTCTCCGTAATGGATGAGATGCCACCTGGACGCCAACCGATTGACACCCAGGTATTCTACCCGCGTGAACGTGAACGTGCTTATGTATTTATTCGAAATCAGATTGATATCGGTCGTCAATGTTTTATTATTTATCCCTTGGTGGAGGAAAGTGAAAGTATCGAGGCTTTGGCTGCTGTGGAAGAGCACGCACGTTTGCAAAAGGAAGTATTCCCAGATAACAAGGTCGGTTTGCTTCATGGTCGCATGAAAGCCGATGAAAAAGATTCGGTCATGACGGAGTTTTCTTTAGGTAAGCTCGATATCCTGGTATCCACCTCGGTGGTTGAAGTAGGTGTGGACATCCCGAACGCCACCGTGATGCTGATCGAGGGAGCCAATCGCTTCGGATTGTCTCAGTTGCACCAATTTCGCGGACGCGTTGGTCGTAGTCAATACCAATCCTACTGTATCCTCATTCCTGATACACCCGATGCCGCTGAAAACGAGCGCCTTACTGCAATGGTTGAAACAAATGATGGATTTGTGCTCGCCCAACGCGACCTTGATCAGCGAGGTCCAGGCGAATTCCTTGGAACACGCCAATCGGGGTACTCTGAGCTTCGTCTGGCGAACTTGACCGACATTCATTTGATCGAACAAGCCAGGCAATCAGCCAAGGCGATATTTGAAATCGATCCAGACCTGAATTCACCCGAATATAACCTGCTTGCTCAGTCTCTAAAGCGCTTTTGGAGCATCGGGCAGGGAGATATTAGTTAATATAGGTGGGTAATCATTCTACCCAGGAGAATTAAAAACCATATGACAGTAAAAGCCCTTTTTCCCGGTACGTTCGATCCCATCCATTACGGCCATTTGGATATTGCCAGGCGCGCTGCCCGGCTTTTCGATCAAATCGTTATTGCCGTATATGATCGCCCAATGAAATCCCTCATCTTTCCACCCGACGAACGAATCGAGCTTGTACGATTATCAATTACCGAGGATCCAAATATATCGGTGGTCGGTTATAGTGGGTTAACCGTGGATTTCTGCCATAAGATCGGCGCGCAGGTAATTGTGCGTGGTTTACGGGTTTTCTCAGATTTCGAATACGAATTCCGCATGGCATTAGCCAACCATCGGCTTGCAAAAGATATCGAAGTTATATCCTTGATAACTAATGAAGAGCACACATTCTTATCCTCTTCTACAGTTCGTGAGATTGCAGCCTTGAATGGTGACATTAGCAGCATGGTTCCTCCGCATGTGGAATTTGCGCTCAAACAACGTATACAAGAATTATCCGAGAATGATCAAATTTTTCCACCTACCTCGATGCGCGATTAAATTACATCGCATCACAAGTACTTAACAATGTTGACGTTTTGATGATTTCGTTGTAATCTTGTGCATAGAACTTGCAATGAATAATAGGCTTCATCATAATTTATGCTCGTGGATTTATATTCTACAAAATAGCTTTGGGTACCATGGAGGGATGATATGGATATCTTACAAATGATTGACCGGTTGGAGGAGCTCCTGAATGAGAGCCGTCCGCTTCCCTTCACCCATAATGTCATCGTCGATGAAGACCGCATGCTGGACCTGATTGACCAGATGCGCGTCTCAATCCCTGAAGAAGTAAAAAAAGCCCAACAATTATTAGCTCAGCGGGATCGTCTGATTGCCCAAGCCGAGGAACAAGCCCAGCGCACAGTTAACCTCGCTCGTGATCGTTCCAGCGAGCTTGTTGAACGCGATCAGCTTGTTCAAGCTGCCTATACCCAGGCAGAACAGATCAAAGACCAGGCTTATGCAGATGGTGATTTAATCCGCAAAGAAGCAGATGAATATGTATTGGAAACGTTACGCAATCTTGAAATGGAAATGGAGCGTGCCATTAATCAGGTCCGTAACGGTATTAAAACACTCCAGGATGAACCCCCTAAAGAATCAGAATAATCTTTATGCAATTAAAGCACTGGTGAGTGACCTGGTTCAGTCACTCACTAGTTTTTTTAATCCTGGTAAACCCCCATCCCTGCCTCTCCCATAAAGCCGCCCTATATAGGAGAGGCAGAGAGGTGATTCTGACCAGCAAGTCCCCTCAAGGACTGGTCTGGGAATTTGT
>Ga0209254_10001111_pt1 | contig 23729 bp, 25 predicted proteins | sample FrelakmetDIP11DI_FD_187148 | JGI IMG/M metagenome (GOLD analysis project Ga0209254, IMG submission 187148) | Freshwater lake sediment microbial communities from the University of Notre Dame, USA, for methane emissions studies - DIP11 DI (SPAdes)... | ecosystem: Environmental > Aquatic >...
CGGTCCCACCCCTTCCCATCCCGAACAGGACCGTGAAACGGCGTCGCGCCGATGATAGTGTGGATTGCCCACGCGAAAGTAGGTCATCGTCAGGACCCTACCGCGAAAACCCCCGGTGGCCCGAGCCGCCGGGGGTTTTTCATTTGTGTGCAGCCCGTGCGCGTCGGACCCTGGAACGAATCATTCCGACGTCATGGATCGTGCAATTTTCCTCCGCCTTTTCCGGCGCTTACCGGGCAAAAACTGGACTTCCCCTCAGCTGAGGAGTACGCTGGTCAACCGAGGGGGGGTTCGAATGAACAGGCCGAAGATCCGGGCGGTACCTGCCATCCGGAACACGGTGGTGATCGTTGACGATCAGTCGACCGGGCGGGCGATCCTGGAAGAGATCGTGCGCAGCCTGGACGCAAACACGTTCGTCGAGGCTTTCGCCAATCCCATCGAGGCCGTGCGGTGGGCGACTTCCCATTCTGCCGACCTTGTGCTGGTCGACTACCAGATGCCGGAGATCGACGGCATCGAGTTCGTGCGCCGCCTGCGCCTCCTCCCCGAATACACGCACGTCCCGATGGTGATGGTGACCGTGCACGACGACCGCAAGGTCCGTTACGCCGCCCTCGATGCCGGGATCACCGATTTCCTGACCAAGCCGATCGACACGCGCGAGTGCCTCGCGCGTTGCCGGAATCTTCTGACGCTGCGCCGCCAGCAGCTCGCCCTGGAGGACAAGGGGCGCCTGCTCGAGGGGATGGTGCACGAGGCTACGCAGGAGGTCCGCAGCCGGGAAAAGGAAACCCTGTTCCGCCTGGCCAAGGCCGGCGAGTTCCGCGATGAGGAAACCGGCAACCACGTGATCCGGATGGCGCGATACTCTCGCCTGATCGCGGAGTCCATCGGTCTCGACGTGCAGGAATCCGAGACCATCGAACTGGCGGCGCCGCTGCACGATATCGGCAAGATCGGTCTGCCGGACCAGATCCTGCTCAAGGAAGGCAAACTCACTCCCGAGGAACTGCGCGTGATGCAGCAGCACCCGGTCATCGGATACGAGATCCTCAAGGACAGCCCTTCCAAGTACTTGCGCATGGGAGCGCTGATCGCGCTCGGGCACCACGAGAAGTTCGATGGCTCCGGCTATCCGTTCGGGCTGGTTGGTGACCACATCCCGTTGCCAGCGCGCATCGTCGCCGTCGCCGATGTGTACGATGCGCTGACCTCGAAACGGCCCTACAAGGCGGCCTGGCTGTCGGAAGAGGCATTCAAGTATCTCCAGGCGCATCGCGGTTCCCATTTCGATCCCGCCCTTGTCGATGCGTTCCTGTCCGTGCGAGGCGAGGCCCTGCGGATCCAGGAGGAACTCAAGGATGCTGTGCCCCAGGGGCGCGGCGACGCGACCGTCGCCTGAGGCTCACCGGTGACCGACCCGCGCACACTGTTGCGCCGGCTGCGCGAGCGCCTGCGCAACCGGCCTGATTCGGAGCACGAGCAGGCGCTCGTGCGACTGGCGGTGGGCGGGGTTTTCTTCGCCTACCTGTTGCCCGCCGCGCTCTCAGGCGACGAGGCGGGGGCCATGCACCTGCCGATGTTCGCGGCGATGCTGAGCTTCATGGCCGCGGCGGCGCTCATCTTCGCGGCCATCCTGGCGTGGCCCGCCCCGTCGCCGGTTCGCAGAATCGCCGGCGCTGTTCTCGACAGCGCCACGGCCAGCTTCTTCATGGTGCTGATCGACGGTGACGGGCTGCCGCTCTTCGTGGTTTACCTCTGGATCACGTTCGGCAACGGCTTCCGCTACGGCAAGGCCTACCTGCTGAACACGCTGGCGTTGTGCGTGGTGGGATTCTCGGCGGTCCTGTACCTCTCCCCGTTCTGGCGTGCGCACCTCGCTGCGGGTCTCGGGCTGATGGTCGCGATGATCGCGGTGTCCCTGTACGTCCTGACGCTCGTCAAGCGGCTCAACGAGGCGTTGCAGCGCGCCGAAGCCGCGAACCTCGCGAAGCGTCAGTTCGTCTCCACCGTCTCTCACGAGATGCGGACGCCGCTCAACGCCATCATCGGCATGCTCGAGCTCCTGCGTGACACCCCGCTGAACGTCGAGCAGGCCGAGATGGTCAAGACGGTCGATGCCTCGTCGCGGGCCATGCTCGGGTTGATCGAGGACGTCCTGGACTTCTCCAAGATCGAGGCGGGCAAGGTCACGATCGCGAAGGAGGCGTTCGATCTCTACGCCCTCTGCAACAGCGCGATGCAGGTGCTCAGGGGGCAGGCGGAAGGTAAGGGCTTGACTTTCGTCTCGGCCCTCATGCCCGACGTGCCGCCGCACGTGCGCGGCGACCACGGGCATCTGCGCCAGGTGCTGATCAACCTGCTGGCCAACGCCGTGAAGTTCACCGAGCAGGGCAGCGTCACGCTGCACGTCTCGAAGCTAGGCGAGCAGGACGGCGTCGCCATGCTCAAGTTCTCCATCCGCGACACCGGGATCGGCATCGCGCCGCGCGACCAGCAGCGGATCTTCGAAAGCTTCACGCAGGCCGACCAGGGCGTCACGCGTCGCTTCGGCGGGACCGGCCTCGGCACCACCATCGCCAAGCAGCTGGTCGATCTGCTGGGCGGGCGCATCGGCGTGGAGAGCGCCGTCGGGCTCGGAAGCACGTTCTGGTTCGAGCTGCCCCTGGAGATAGGCGCCGAGGCCAGCAGCAGCGATCAGCGCCTCGAGCTGGAGGGGCTGGATGTCCTCACCATCGGTTTCCCGCCCGCGGCGCTGTCGCAGCTGCAGCCAATGATGACCGAGTGGGGCGCGCGCTGCGCCTATGCCGACGATGTCGAGAGCGCTGCCCGCCGGGTACGCGACGGCGCCGCATTCACCTGTGCGCTGCTGTACGCCGAGGAGCTGGTCGCAGCGGATGTCATGTATGCGCGCCTCGCGCGGGAGCTCGGGTCGCTGCGGATGCCGCTGCTGCTGTGCGCTCCCGCCGAGTCGAACGTTCACCGCGTGCCCATCGTCCAGGGGAGCTACTCGGCAGTGCTCGCGCTGCCCGCGGAAAAGCGCCTTGTCTACAACGCGCTGCACTCGTTCACCGCGGTCGAGCAACAGGAAGGCGTCGTCTTCCTCAGCGACTACCTGCGCAAGAAGGGCGGCGTCCGGCGGCTGCGGGTGCTGGTGGCGGACGACAACGCGGTCAACCGGGACGTGCTGGCCAAGATCCTGGAGCGCGCCGGCCACGCGACCGTTCTGGTCGATAACGGCGAGCAGGCGCTGGACCGGATCGAGCGCGAGAGCTTCGACGCGGCCATCCTGGACCGCAACATGCCCCGGATGGGCGGCATCGAGGCCGTGCGAGCGCTGCGCATCGTCGAGCTGGGCGGCGCGCGCCTGCCCGTTATTCTGCTGTCCGCCGACGTCACCGAGGATGCGCGCCAGGAGGCGGCCGCGGCGGGGGCCGACTTGTTCCTGACCAAACCCGTGCAGGCGTCGCGACTGCTCGAGTCGCTGTTGGCGCTGTGCGCGCCGCAGCCCGAAGCGGCGGTATCGGACAGCCAGGTGGTGGATCCCTACCGGCCATCGGCGCCGGAGGTGGCGTCGGTGCTGAACTACGAGACGGTGATGCTCCTGGAAGGACTGGGCTCGCGCTCCGACTTCATGGAGAAGCTGATCGCGGTGTTCATCGACGACAACGAGGTGCTGGTGCAGAAAGTCGACGAGGCGCTCGAGGCGAAGCGTTTCGGCGAGATCCGCGCGCTCGTGCACGCCATGAAGGGGTCGGCGGGGAGCATCGGCGCCGATCGTCTGGCGCAGGCCTGCAGTCAGTTGCAGGAGGTGGCGGACGGTGATCTGCGGCTGCGAGGCCGGCTGCATGTCGGGCGTCTGCGCGTCGAGTTCGACGCGGCCCGCAGCGAACTGACGGACTACCTCACGAAGCGCAAGAGCTCTACCGGCTGAGGGTCCAGAAAGACCCGGCGGACGGGGCACCCCCCGTCCGCCGGAAGCGCACACACAGTAAAACCGAAGTTCCCTACGCGACGGCCTGGTCGTGGGCGTCGCTCTGCGCATCGGCGGCATTGCGACGCTGCTGGGCGCTCACCAGGCGCTTCATCATCTTGAGGTCCTTTTCCTCGAGCTGGAGCGCGGCGTCGACCCAGACCTCGACGATACGATCCATCTCGTCGCGGGAAATGGGATGCACGTGGTCACGGCAGCGGTGAACCGCCTGCATCCCCACGCGCCTGCGATCGTTCTTGCGGATCCATTCGTGCGTCGCCTTCTCGCCGCCGCCGTTCGGTGCGAGCACGTCGACTATGCCCATGTCGTGCAGCTCGTAGGCTTTCATCATGCGGCCGCTCAGGATAAGGTCCTCGGCTTTCTTCATCCCGATGCGGCGGGCCAGCAGGCTGTAGGCGCCCATGCCCGGGAAGAGGTTGAAGAGGATCTCCGGCAATCCCATGGTCGCGCTTTCCTCGGCGATGATGATGTCGGAGGACAGCGCGGTTTCGAATCCGCCGCCGAGGGCGTCTCCCTGCACGAGCGAGATCGTGGTCAGCGTCGTCGAGCCGTAGTGGCGGATGCGCGGGTGGATGCAGTCGATGCAGCGCCGTCCGTATTCCAGCAATGCCTCGCGATTGCGGGTGCGGATCAGCATCTGGAAGAGGCTGAGATCGCCGCCCAGGTTGAACACCCCGGGCACGCGCGAGCCGGCCACGTAGTAGTGCGCGCGGTGCAGGCGCCCTTCATGGAACACGCTGCCGCCGTTCGCCTCGAGCAGTGAGTCGTGCGCCTGGATATCGGCAAGCAGGGAAAGGCTGAAGCACGGCGTGCCGCGTGGGTTGAACATTCCCCAGATGACGCCGAGCTCGGGGTCGAACTCGACCTCGAACTGGCTCCCCTTGGTGCCGTAGGGTGAACGGAGGTTGGCGATCTCGGTCATTGCGTTCATGGCTAATGCTCCTCTGCGTGTGTGCGTGTAGTGGCGGTGCGAGCGACGCAGGGATCGTGCATTGGGCCCACTTTCCCGAGTGGGCATGCCGCTATTGTGGAATCTTCCCTGTGCGGCTATTTAAAACCTCTGTCGAGAAAGTTGCAATCGCGATGAAGTCTCGACGCTAGGCGCCTGTAACTGAGGCAGTTCCCGTTATCGGCCCGGACAGACGGATCGTCGGCGCTCGCCCGGTCCGGTCCCTACCCCGCGCTTGATTTCGATCAAGCGGGGAAGGGGGGTGGCCGTTAGTATCGGCTTGACTAAGCGTGGTTTTCCGCCATTCTGAGGGGTGGTTCAAGCCGCCTCCGCTGCCCCGCCCGTCACAAACTCCCGCATGCAAGCCCGAATCGGCCTTCCCCCCAACCCTGTCCCCCAGGGCGCGACCGACGGCGTCTGCTTCCATTGCGGGCTCCCGGCCGCGCCCGATGACCTGCGGACCGCCGCAATCGACGGGGTGGTCCGGACGTTCTGTTGTCCGGGTTGCGAAGCCGTCGCGCAGGCGATCGTGGGGCAGGGGCTCGGCGACTACTACCGCTTCCGCGAGTCCGCGCCGGAGCGACCGGTGGCCGGCGACGATGCCGAGTTCCTGGTGTACGACGAGCCCGCTGCCCAGGCGGGCTTCGTGACCGCAGGGCCGGGGGACGAACGGGAGGCGGCCCTGCTGCTGGAGGGCATTCGCTGCGCCGCCTGCATCTGGTTGAGCGAGCAGACCCTGGCGAGGCTGCCGGGGGTGGTCTCCGCGCAGGTCAATTACGCCACCCGGCGCGCCAGGGTCCGCTGGCGCGCCGGCGAGATCGCACTCAGCCGCATCCTGGCTGCCGTTGCTGCAATCGGCTACCGGGCGTTCCCATTCGAGCCCGGCCGGGCCGATGAGATGCATCGCCGCGAGCAGCGTGGTGCCTTCTGGCGGCTCTTCGTCGCCGGTTTCGGGATGATGCAGGTGATGATGTACGCCGTTCCGGTCTACCTCGCGGAGGCCGGAACGATGACGGCGGACATCGAACAGCTCATGCGCTGGGCGAGCCTCGCGCTGACGCTGCCGGTGGTGCTCTACTCCTCCGCGCCGTTCTTCCAGGGCGCCCTGCGCGACCTGCGTGCGGGGCGTCTCGGCATGGACGTGCCCGTCGCGCTCGGCGTCGCGGTCGCGTTCGCGGCGAGCCTATGGGCCACCGTTGCGGGAACGGGCGAGGTCTACTTCGACTCGGTCACGATGTTCGTCTTCCTGCTGCTGGGCGGGCGCTACCTCGAGCTGCGGGCCCGGCAGCGCGCCGGCGCCGCCCTCGACCACCTGATGAGGCTCGCGCCGGAGGTCTGCAGCCGCGTCGTCGACATCGACGCGCTGACGGTGGACCGTGTGGCGGTCGCGACGCTGGTTGCCGGCGACCTGGTGCTCGTGAAGCCCGGGGAGACCGTGCCGGCCGACGGCGTGATCGAGCGGGGGCAGGGCGCCCTGAACGAGTCGCTGCTCACCGGAGAGAGCGTGCCGGTGCGGCGTGCGCCGGGCGAGGAGGTCGTCGGAGGCGCGATCAACGCCGGCGATCCCCTGGTCGTCCGTGTGACCCGCGTCGGCGGCGATACGGTGCTCGCCGGCATCGTGCGGCTGGTTGAGCGGGCGACGCTCGAGAAGCAGCGGATCGTGGAGCTGGCGGACCGCTATGCGCACTGGTTCGTGCTCGCCGTCCTGGCCCTTGCCGCGGCCGCCGCCGCCGGGTGGGCCGCCGTCGAGCCGGCCAAGGCCTTGTGGATCGCCGTGTCCGTGCTCGTCGTGACGTGCCCGTGCGCCCTTTCGCTGGCCACGCCGGTGGCGCTCACCGCGGCCACCGGAGAACTGGCGCGGCACGGTTTTGTCGTGACCCGCGGTCACGCGATCGAGACGCTCGCGCGCGCGACGGACTTCGTGTTCGACAAGACCGGCACGCTGACCGAGGGCCAACTGCACGTCGGGGCCATCGAGCTGGGCGGGCCACTCGGGGAAGACGAGTGCCTCGCCATCGCCGCGGCTCTGGAGCGAGGGTCCGAACACCCGGTCGCGCGCGCGATCCTCGCGCGCGCGGGGGCGGCAGCCGGGCAGCTTCACGTCACGAACGTCGCAGCGACGCCGGGGTCCGGCATCGAGGCGCTCGTCGAGGGCGTGCGCTACCGGATCGGCACGCCTGCGTTCTGCGGCGCAAGCGACGAAGGGCGGAGCGAGGTCGTGTTGGCGAGCGCCGGCCGCCTGGTGGCGCGATTCACGTTGCAGGACCGCCTGCGCGAGGACGCGCCCGCACTGATTCGCAGCCTGGTGGCTGCCGGTCGTCGCGTGCACCTGCTTTCGGGCGACGCTGCTGCTGCGGTCGACGTCGTCGGCGATAGCCTGGGGATAGAGCGGCGGCGCTCGCGAGCGTCGCCGGAGGCGAAGCAGGCATACCTGCGCGAGCTGCAGCGGGAAGGCCGGGTGGTCGCAATGGTGGGCGACGGCATCAACGATGCCCCCGTGCTCGCCCTGGCCGACGTGTCCGTCGCGATGGCAAGCGGCGCGCATCTCGCGCAGGCGCGCGCGGACGCCGTACTCGTCTCGAACCGGCTGTCGGATCTCGCCGGGGCCGTCGGACTCACGCGCAAGGCGATCCGCATCGTGCGTGAGAACCTGATGTGGGCGACGCTATACAACGCTGTCGCCATTCCTGCGGCCGTGGCGGGTCTTGTCACGCCGTGGATCGCCGGCATCGGCATGTCGGGAAGCTCGCTCGCGGTGGTCCTCAACGCGCTGCGCCTGCGCCGGCCCGAGGCGGAGCGCCGCGCGCCACCACAGGTAGCGCACTAGGGCCATGGACATCCTCTACCTGCTGGTGCCGCTCTCGGTGGTGATCGTCTTTCTGATCGGGGTCGTGTTCTGGATGGCGCTGCGGTCCGGGCAATTCGACGACCTCGAGGGGCCTGCGTTCAAGGTGCTGCTCGACGACGACACGCCAGGCCCGGACACGCCGAAATCCGAAGGCAAGAGCGCAAAGCCATAAGCGCGGGCGCTGGGCCCCGCACGCGGGTTTCGCCATCCCTTATGGGGTGCGCCAACCCCTTTGATCTGTGTCAAATGTCGCATCGCAGCGTTCCCTAGCATCGGCCCTTGACCGGGAAAGGTCTTGCATCGGGTGTGCGCAGGCGCTCCACGGTGGTCAACAAGGGGAATCGGACGAACATGGCAAAGAACGGTACCTACAACTACACGGTCGTGCGGCAGTTCGCCGTCATGACGGTCATCTGGGGCATCGTCGGCATGCTGGTGGGGGTGATCCTCGCGGCTCAGTTCATCTGGCCGGATCTCACCGTCGGCGTGCCGTGGCTCTCCTTCGGCCGGCTGCGGCCCCTGCACACCAACGCGGTGATCTTCGCCTTCGGCGGATCGGCGCTGTTCGCCACGTCCTACTATGTCGTGCAGCGCACGTGCAACGTGCGGCTGTTCTCCGACGGCCTCGCGGCGTTCACCTTCTGGGGCTGGCAGCTCGTGATCGTGCTCGCCGCGATCACGCTGCCCCTGGGCATAACAACCTCCAAGGAGTACGCCGAGCTCGAGTGGCCGATCGACGTGCTGATCACGCTGGTCTGGGTCGCGTACGCGGTGGTGTTCTTCGGCACCCTGTGGAAGCGCAAGACGCCGCACATCTACGTGGCCAACTGGTTCTTCGGCGCGTTCATCCTCACCGTTGCGATCCTGCACCTGGTGAACAGCGCGGCGGTGCCGGTGACCTTGTGGAAGTCCTACTCCGCCTACGCCGGCGCGCAGGACGCGATGGTGCAGTGGTGGTACGGACACAACGCGGTGGGCTTCTTCCTCACCGCGGGCTTCCTGGGGATGATGTACTACTTCGTGCCCAAGCAGGCGGGCCGGCCGATCTACTCCTACCGCCTGTCGGTGGTGCACTTCTGGGCGCTCATCTTCACCTACATGTGGGCGGGCCCGCACCACCTGCACTACACGGCGCTGCCGGACTGGACGCAGTCGCTCGGCATGATCTTCTCGCTGATCCTGCTCGCGCCCTCGTGGGGCGGAATGATCAACGGCATCATGACCCTCTCGGGTGCCTGGCACAAGCTGCGCGAGGACCCGATCCTCAAGTTCCTCATCGTGTCGCTGTCCTTCTACGGCATGTCGACCTTCGAGGGCCCGATGATGTCGATCAAGACCGTGAACGCACTTTCGCACTACACCGACTGGACCATCGGCCATGTGCACTCCGGGGCGCTGGGCTGGGTGGGAATGATCTCGATCGGTTGCGTGTACTACCTGCTGCCGCGGCTGTTCGGCCAGACGCAGATGGCCAGCATGCGCCTGGTGACGCTGCACTTCTGGGTCGCCACGATCGGCATCGTGCTGTACATCGCCGCCATGTGGATCGCCGGCGTGACGCAGGGCCTGATGTGGCGCGCGGTCAACCCCGATGGGACGCTCACCTACACTTTCGTCGAATCGACCAAGGCGAGCATGCCGTTCTACGTCATCCGGCTCCTCGGCGGGCTCCTGTATCTCAGCGGGATGCTGCTGATGCTGGTCAACATGATCAAGACCATCGCCGGCCACAAGGCGGTCGATGCGCCGATTCCCGCGATGAACCCGGCGCACGCCTGAGGGGGACAAGGACATGGCATTCACCCACGACAAGATCGAGAAGAGCCCGCTCCTGCTGATCGTCCTCACCATCCTGGTGGTGGCGGTGGGCGGCCTGGTGGAGATCGTGCCGCTGTCGTTCCAGAAGTCGGTGACCCAGCCGGTCGCCGGGCTCAAGCCGTACGAGCCTCTGCGACTCGAGGGCCGCGACATCTACATCCGCGAGGGCTGCTACAACTGCCATTCGCAGATGGTGCGGCCGTTCCGCGCGGAGACCGAGCGGTACGGCCACTACTCCGTGGCCGGGGAGTTCGTCTACGACCATCCCTTCCAGTGGGGCAGCAAGCGCACCGGACCGGACCTCGCGCGCGTCGGCGGGCGCTACAGCGACGAGTGGCATCGCATCCACTTCAACAATCCGCGGGACGTGGTCCCCGAGTCGATCATGCCGGGTTATCCGTGGCTGGCGAAGACCGCCCTGCGCGGCGACGACATTGAGAAAAAGATGAAGGCCCTGCGTACGGTCGGCGTGCCTTACACCGACGCGGACATCGCCGGTGCCCGCAAGGAGCTGGAAGGCAAGACCGAACTGGACGCGATGATCGCCTACCTGCAGGGTCTCGGCACCGTGCTGAAGGAAAGGAAGTAAGCATGGATCTCATCGAGCTGCGGTCCGCGCTGACCGTCCTTTCGTTCCTGGCTTTCATGGGCATCGTCTTCTGGGCCTACGGGGGGCGCAGCAAGGGCACCTTCGACCGCGCCGCGCGCTCGGTCCTCGAGGAACAAGACGACGGCAACGAGAGTGTTGTACGGGGAGGCAAGTAATGGGCGACTTCACGAGCGGGTTCTGGGAGATCTACATCTCCGTCCTCACCATCGTTTCGATCCTGGCATGCGCGGTGTTCCTGAAGAGCCAGACGCGCACCCCGGCTCCGGGCAAGGTCGGCACCACGGGGCACGTCTGGGACGAGGACCTGGCGGAATGGAACAATCCGCTGCCCAACTGGTGGCGGTGGCTGTTCTACATCACCATCGTGTTCGCGCTGGTCTACGTCGCGCTCTATCCGGGTCTCGGCATCTTCCGCGGCGCGCTCGGATGGAGCCAGGTGGGACAGTACGAACAGGAGCAGAAGCGCGCCGAGGCGACGTACGGCCCGATCTACGCCAAGTACGCCGGCATGGCGATCGAGAAGGTCGCGGCCGATCCCGCAGCCATGGCCATCGGGCAGAACCTGTACCTGAACTACTGCGCCCAGTGCCATGCCTCCGATGCGCGCGGGAGCAGGGGCTTCCCCAACCTCGCCGACGGCGATTGGCTGTGGGGCGGTGATCCCAAGCAGATCAAGGAGGGGATTCTCGCCGGCCGCAACGGCGTGATGCCGGCGTTCGGCGCGGCGCTCGGCGCGGAAGGCACCAAGGACGTTGCCCACTTCGTCCTGTCCCTGTCCGGCGCCCCCTCCGACTCGGTTCGCGTCGCCCGCGGGAAGGAGAAGTACCTGCAAATCTGCGCCGCCTGCCACGGCCCCGAGGGCAAGGGCAACCACGCGCTCGGCGCGCCCAATCTGACCGACAAGGTGTGGCTATACGGCTCCGGCGAGGCGTCCATCACCGAGACCATCAACCAGGGCCGCAACAACGTGATGCCAGCGTGGAAGGACTTCCTCGGCGAACAGAAGATCCACGTGCTCGCGGCATACGTCTGGGGCCTGTCGAACAAGCCCGGGGCCAAGTAGTTGCCCGGCGAGCCCTCCGCGACGACGACCATGAACGACCGGCTGAAGGCGATTCCGGTCGTGCAGGCCACCGCCGAGGCGACGGAGGAGCTCGAGCAGTCCCTTTACGAGGTCCGCCGCAAGATCTACCCGCGGGCGGTGCACGGCTGGTTCGCGGGCTCGCGGTGGTCGATGGTCTGGCTCACCCAGATCGTCTTCTACGGCCTGCCGTGGCTGCAGTGGAACGATCGCCAGGCCGTCCTGTTCGACCTCGCTGCGCGGAAGTTCTACATCTTCGGCTTCGTCTTCTGGCCACAGGACTTCATCTACCTCACCGGGCTGCTGATCATCGCGGCCTACTCGCTGTTCCTGTTCACCGCCGTCGGCGGCCGGCTTTGGTGCGGCTACGCGTGCCCGCAGACCGTCTACACCGAGATCTTCATCTGGATCGAGCGCAAGGTCGAGGGCGACCGGCAGCGGCGCATGCGGCTCGACGCCGAGCCGTTCTCCGCGCGCAAGCTCGGCATCAAGGCGGCCAAGCACGGCTTGTGGATCGCGCTGGCGTTGTGGACGGGCCTGACGTTCGTGGGCTACTTCACTCCCATCCGGGAGCTGATCGCCCATGCCGCCGCCTTCGAGCTCGGGCCATGGCAGACGTTCTGGGTGTTCTTCTACGGATTCGCCACGTACGGCAACGCGGGCTGGATGCGCGAGCAGGTGTGCAAGTACATGTGTCCTTACGCGCGCTTCCAGAGCGCGATGTTCGACAAGGACACCATGATCGTCACCTACGACGCGGCCCGCGGCGAGCCGCGCGGGGCGCGCTCGAAAAAGGCCGACTACCGCGCTCAGGGTTTGGGCGATTGCGTTGACTGCACCATGTGCGTGCAGGTCTGCCCGACCGGCATCGATATCCGCAACGGGCTGCAGTACGAGTGCATCGGCTGCGCGGCGTGCATAGACGCGTGCGACCAGGTGATGGACAAGCTGGGGTACCCGCGGGGCCTCGTGCGGTACACAACCACGAACGCGCTCGCCAACGGCTGGCGTTTTCCCGAGATCGTCCGGCGCGTCTTCCGGCCGCGGATCTTCATCTACACGGCGATCCTCTGTGTGGTGATCGCCGCGGTGACTTTCTCTCTTTATGCGCGCGTGCCGCTCAAGGTGGACGTCCTGCGCGACCGCGCGGCCGTAGCCCGGGAAGTGGAGGGCGGGAAACTCGAGAACGTCTATCGCCTGCAGATCATGAACACGCAGGAGCAACCGCGCCGGTACCGCATTGCGGCGTCGGGGCTGCCTTCGCTCGCGGTTGCCGGCGAGACCGAGGTCGAACTCCCGGCGGCGACGACCCGCCAGTTCCCCTTCCGCCTGCAGGTTGACGCCGGCGCCGCGGCGACGGGTTCGCACAAGATCGTCGTGGAGGTGAACGCGGTCGACGATCCGTCGATCAGCACGCGCGAGAAAGCCGTCTTCCTGGTGCGCTAGACTCATGTCCATTCCTTTAGATCACCCTTCCGTGACCCCCCGCCCCTGGTATCGAGAGCCCTGGCCCTGGCTGCTCATGGCCGCCCCCGTCGCGGCCGTGGTCATGGGCATCGTGATGGTGGTGCTTGCCACGCGAAGCAACGATGGCCTGGTGGCCGACGACTACTACAAGCGCGGCCTGGAGATCAACCAGACGCTCGACCGCGCCGATCAGGCGCGCACGCGCGGACTCTCCGCCACCGCCACGTTCGACTCATCGCGCACGCGGGTGCGCCTCAACGTTCCGGGGACCGCCGACGCCAGCCTCACGCTGCGCTTCGTTCACCCCACCCGCGCGGGGCTGGACCAGGTCGTGAAGGCGGAGAGGGTCGGACAGGGTTTGTACGAAGGCGCCATGGCGACCCCCGCGCTCGGCAACTGGCACCTGAGCCTGGAGGACGCATCCGGCAGCTGGCGCCTGACCGGCGTCTGGCTCCCCGCTCAGGACGCAGCACGGTTGGAGCCGGGGTCGGTTCGCTGAAGTGCCCGACGTGCCGGCAGGCGCGCTCGACAACGAAGAATCGCGGCCAGAGTGGAGGAGAGACCATGCCGACCGCACAACGCCTCATGAGCATCCTGTGGCCGTCGTTCATCGCCGCCGGCATCGCGACCGCCGTGTTCTTCACCGTATTCGACCCAATGGAGCTGCAACTCCTGGGGCACCACGTGGAGGTTGGGCGTACTGCGGCGTACTCGATCGGTTTCTTCGGCTTCTGGCTGCTGGGCGCGCTGTCCTCCGGGCTCACCTGCTTCTTCCAGCGGTCGGCTGCGGAGGTCAATCGCCGCTCCCTGCCGCCCGTGTAGCAGCCGGCCGGATGCCTGAACCGTGAGGACCCGTCCGCGTCCTGCTAGACTGAACAATAGAACACAAGAAGGAGACAGGCGATGTTCAAGAACGTACTGATTCCCACCGACGGTTCGGCGCTCTCGCGCAAGGCGATCAGCGCGGGCGTGGCGCTGGCGCAGGAACTGGGCGCGTCGGTGACCGCCTACCACGGCCTGGAGGTGTTCCAGCCCTACGTCTTTGGCGACGGGACCGTAATCGACACCGCGACCATGAGCGCTTTCGACGAGCGGGCGCGCGAGCAGGCGCAGAAGTACATCGACGAGGTCGAGAAGGCGTGCAAGAAGGCGGGCGTGCCTTTCGACTCCATCATGACCAAGCCCGCGACGCCCTACGAGGGCATCATCGCCGCGGCCAGGAAGAAGAAGTGCGACTGCATCTTCATCGCCTCGCACGGGCGGGGCGAGCTTGCGTCGCTGATCCTCGGGAGCGTGACCCAGAAGGTCCTCGCGCACTCGAAGATTCCGGTGCTGGTCTATCGCTGAACGAAGGAAGGGCCGCCTCGCGCTGCCCCTGGGGTCCGGCCGGCGGCGCCGTCAGTCCGCTTGGCCGAGCATGCGCTTGAGGCCGTCGGTGTCCAGGATCCGGATATGCTTCTGCTGGACGCTCACCAGGCCTTCCTCCTGGAACTTCGAGAAGATCCGGCTCACCGTCTCCAGCTTGAGCCCCAGGTAGCTGCCGATCTCCTCGCGCGTCATGCGCAGGTGGAACTCGGTGTGCGAATAGCCCCGCGCGTTGAAGCGCTGCGAGAGGTTCAGCAGGAACGCCGCCAGGCGCTCCTCCGCGCGCATGGTGCCTAGCAGCATCATTACGCCCTGGTCGCGCACGATCTCCCGACTCATCACCTTGTGGAACTGCTTCTGGAGGTTGCGCACCTGGTGCCCGAGTTCCTCCAGCCGCGCGAACGGGATGACGCAGACCTCGCTGTCCTCCAACGCCGTGCTGTTGCACGTATGGTCGTCGGTGCCGATGCCGTCCAGCCCCATGATCTCGCCGGGCATGTGGAAGCCGGTGACCTGGTCGCGGCCGTCCTCGAGGATCAGGTTGCTCTTGAAGAAGCCGCTGCGCACCGCGTACAGCGAGCCGAACGGATCGCCGGCCCGGTACAGGTTCTCCCCCCGCTTGACGCGCTTGCGGGTGTAGACGAGCTGGTCGAGGTGCTCGATCTCCTCGTCGGAGAGCCCCATGGGCAGGCACAGTTCCCGCAGGCTGCAGGTGGAGCAGACGGTCTTGAGCTGGTGGATGTTGATGGTGCGATGGCTCGACCGATCGGGTTCGGGGTGTCCGGTGTGAGGGTTCTGTTGGGTCATGTTTCCCGCAGTCAAGGCACTTTGACGTAAGTCAAAGCGGTCAACGCATGCCGCTGCACACTGGCTCCGCTGCCCATAGTCTATCCGATGAACGCGCCCGACCTGATCGTCGATCCGCAGCTCCTGGCCCGCTTCGACAAGCCGGGGCCGCGGTACACCTCGTACCCCACAGCCGACCGCTTCGTGGAAGCGTTCGGCCCTGACGCCTACCGGGCCGCCCTGCGCCACCGGCGGGGTAACAAGCTTGCGCGACCGCTCTCATTATACGTTCACCTCCCTTTCTGCAACACTATCTGTTACTACTGCGCCTGTAACAAGGTCATCACCAAGGACCACGGGCGCTCGGCCAAGTACATCCGCTATCTCGCCAAGGAGATGGATCTGGTCGTGGCGGAGACCGGGGAGGGGCAGCGCATCGAGCAGCTCCACTGGGGCGGGGGCACGCCTACGTTCCTGAATCCGCTCGAGTTGCGGGAGCTCATGGGGACGTTCCGCAGCCGGTTCGACATGGCCCGGGACGGGGAGTACTCGATCGAGGTCGATCCGCGTTCCGCCGACCCCATCACCGTCGCCGTGCTTGGCGAGCTTGGGTTCAATCGCATCTCGATGGGCGTGCAGGATTTCGATCCCGAGGTCCAGCGGGCGGTCAATCGCATCCAGCCGTACGCAATGACGGCAAGCTGCGTGCGCGCGGCCCGGCAGGCGGGGTTCAAGTCGGTGAACCTCGACCTGATCTACGGGCTCCCGAAGCAGACGCCCGAGCGTTTCGAGGACACCCTTGCCAAGGTTACGGCGCTCGCGCCGGAGCGCGTCGCGCTGTACAACTACGCGCATCTGCCGACCGTGTTCAAGCCGCAGCGGCGCATCAACGACGCGGACCTGCCCAAGGCGGAGACGCGCATGGCGCTGCTCACCCTGGCCATACGCAGGCTGACCGAGGCCGGCTACGTCTACATCGGAATGGATCACTTCGCACGGCCCGACGACGAGCTCGCGCAGGCGCAGCGCCGCGGGCACTTGCATCGCAACTTCCAGGGCTACTCAACGCGCGCCGAGTGCGATCTGGTCGCGTTCGGCATCTCGGCGATCGGCTCCATCGGCGCCGCCTACGTGCAGAACGTCAAGACGCTCGACGAGTACTACGACCGCCTCGATCAGGACGTGCTGCCGGTGATGCGCGGCGTCGAGCTCAAGCCCGACGACCTGGTGCGACGCGCGGTCATCCAGGCGCTGATGTGCCACTTCGCCGTCGCCATCGAATCCATCGAGCTCGCCTACCTGGTCGATTTCCGCCGCTACTTCGCGTCGGAGCTGGAGCAGCTCCAGGCGTACGCACGCGAAGGCCTGGTGGAGATCGACGACGAATGGATCACCGTCACGGCCAAGGGCCGTCTGATGGTGCGGGCCATCGCCATGGTCTTCGACCACCATCTCCGGACCACCGAGACCCGGGCTCGCTACTCCAAGGTCGTGTAGGTGGATCCCCTGGTGACGGCTGCGCTGCTCGTCGGCCTGGCCGGAGGCGTGCATTGTGCCGCGATGTGCGGCGGCATCGTCGCCGCTCTGAACCTGCGGGACCGTCGGCCGCAGCCCGTGCGCGTGGTCGGCGGCGGGATGGCGGCCGCAGCGCCTGCCGCCGGCGGAACCCTTGCCGTCCAGTTCGCTTACAGCGCGGGGCGGATCTCCAGTTACGCGGCTGCCGGGGCGGTGGCCGGCGGCCTGGGCGGGCTCGGCACCATGATCGACGGCGTGCTCCCGATCCAGCTCATGCTCCTGGTAGTCGCGAACGCCCTGGTGATACTGATGGGGCTTCATCTGGCCGGGCTCGGCTCGTCCATCCTGGCGCTGGAGCGGGCTGGCGGGGGGCTATGGCGGCTGTTGCAGCGCGCGGGGGCATCCCTGCGCCCCGCCGATGGCGCGGGCGGTGCGTATGCGACCGGACTCGCATGGGGATGGATTCCCTGCGGCCTGGTCTACAGCGTCCTCGCGACTGCGCTCGTTTCCGGCAGCGCCGGGCGGGGCGCACTCGTGATGGCAGCGTTCGGCCTCGGTACGCTGCCGAACCTTCTCGCGGCAGGCCTGGTCGCCGGACGCATGCGCGAGTTCGTTCGCAGGCCGCGAGTGCGCCTCGCGGCGGGGCTCGCGGTCGTAGCCGTCGGGCTCGTGGGCCTCGCGCGGATCCCGGGGCTCGCCGACCGTGTGCGCGAAGGCTTGCTTTGCATCAGCTAGGCGCAGGGCGCGTTCCGATATCATGATGTCCGGTGGGCAGAGGCAAGCTGGTTGCATTCCCGCCCTTCGAGCATCACCAAGGAGGTTCAAGTGAGAATCCTTCTCGCGGTCGACGGATCCGAGCCCTCGGCGCGCGCTGCGGCCAAGGTTGCGGAAACCATCGGCTGGTATACGGAAACGCCGCGGGTCGACGTGCTGACCGTGCATCTGCCGGTGCCGAAATTCGGGCACATGGGTTCCGTGGTCACGCACGAGATGGTCGAGCGGCACTACACCGAGGAATCGGAGGCGGCTCTCGCGCCGACCCGGAAAGTCCTCGACGCAGCCGGCGTCAAGTACACGTCGCATCGAGCCGTCGGTCCGATCGCCGAGACCATCGTCGCGCAAGCGCAGGCGCTGGGCGCCGACCAGATCGTCATGGGAACGCGCGGCCTGTCGGCGATCTCCAACATGGTCGTGGGCTCCATTGCGACCAAGGTCCTGCACCTGGCGACCGTCCCGGTCGTGCTGGTGCGCTGATCCGCAGGGAGGCGGTGTGGAAACGGTGATAAAGGTGCAGGGCATGACCTGCCAGGGCTGCGTCAAGAGCGTCACGCGCGTCCTGCAGGCACTCCCGGGCGTGGAGCGCGTGGATGTCTCCCTGGAGCGCGGGGAGGCGGCGCTGCACTACGACCCCGGACACGCGACGATCGAGGACTTCCGCAAGGCGGTCGACGACGCGGGCTTCGTGGCCGCGTAGCGCGCGTGCGCCCCGTCGGGCTTGGCGAGCAGACCGGCCCGGCGGGCGAGCGGCTGCTGTTCCGCGAAGCCTCTCCCGCGGACGAACCCGTTGCCCATGAGGCATTCCACCGGCTTTCGGAGGAGACGCGGCACAACCGCTTCATGGCCGCCGTCAACGAGATCCCGGAGGACATCCTCGTTACGCTCCGCTGCCCGGAGCCCGACCGCGTGCTGTTCCTCGCTTGTTTCCGGCTGGACGACGCAGGCCGGGAGGTCGAGCCGGTCGGCGCGGCCCGGCTGATCCACGCCGACGACGGCGCGAGCGGAGACTTCGGCATCGTCCTCACCGATGCGTGGCAGCGCCGCGGCGTCGGCACGCAGCTGATGCGCCTGCTGATCGACAATGCCCGCTCACGAGGGCTCTCGCAGTTGCGCGGCCACGTGCTGGCGACCAACGACGGCATGCTGGGACTCGCGCGGTACCTGGGATTCGAGATCGCCGACAGCGCGGAGGAGGGGCGGCGTCTCAAGGTCGTCACGAAGGAGCTGAGGACGCCGTGAGCGGCAGCCACAAGGGTGATGGCGTGGTGGTGCGGCCCATCGCCGTCGGGGACGAGGGCATGTGGCTGCGCTTTCTCGGCGCCTTGTCGTGGGCGACGCGTTACAAGCGCGGCGCGCGGCGCGTGGATCAACTCACCGCCGACGACATCAAGCGCGCGCTGCGGCCGCACCCCGGGGCGGAACTCGCCTTCGTGGCGGTCGCGGGCCGGAACGGCGAAACGGACATCGTCGGCGTCTCGCGCGGCACCTTCCTTGAGCCCGGGACCTGCGAGTTCGCGCTGGTCGTGAGCGACGCCTGGCAAGGATGCGGCATCGGCACGCTGCTCATGCAGGCGCTGATGGACGAGGCGTCGCGGCAGGGACATGGCCGCATTGTCGGCAGGGTGCTCGCCACCAACGGCAACATGCTGGATTTCGTGCGCGGGCTCGGCTTCGACGTGCAGGACGATCCGGACAACCGCCAAGTGAGGCGGGTGGCCTGCCTCCACCTCCCGCCGGGTCGCGACCCTCAGCGGTAGACGAGCACCGGCACCTTGGCATGCGCGAGCACGCGCTGGGTCACGCTGCCGAGCACGAACCGCTTCAGCGCGCCCCAGCCGTGGCTGCCGATCACGATGACGTCGCATTTGCGTGCGGACGCCGCGGCAAGCACGCCGTCGCCCGGGACCGCGCGCGTGACCAGGCTGTCGCACTTGACCCCGGCCTTCTCGGCCTTCTTCATCGCCTCGCCCACGTACTTCTCGCCGGTGGCGCGCTGCGCCGCCTCGATCTCCTCGACGGCCTTCTGCGGCACCACATAGCCTTCGCCGAACAGCACCGGCGATGCCGGGGGAATGGCGTAATAGAAGGTGATCGAAGCGTTGACGGCCTTGGCGAAGGCGATTGCCTGCTTGGCGGCCTTGCGAGAGGCCGGCGAGCCATCCACCGGCACGAGCATGCGGCTGAACATTGTGTTGTCCTCCCTCCTCAGGGCGCCGACAAGTCTACGCGAACTTGCGCAGGATTCCCCGGCGAGGCGTAGGGCGATCCTAGGACCTCCGCAGGCGCCGGCTTGCCTGGAGCAGGCAAGCCCCGCACAGGCGGCTGCTCTTCGTGTCGATGTCGGCCACGGTTGCGGCGGGATGCATCACGCAGCGCGGATGCGCGCAGTCGGCGAGACCGGTGGTGCGCCCGACCAGGCGCACGGCTTCCTTGAGGGTGCGCGTCCGGAAGACCTCGCCATCCCCGCCGACATGCATTCGGAAGAGCGAGACCACGGCGGCGCGCCCCGGGGCTTCCGCCGCCCCGAATACAAAAGGCGTTCCCTCCACGTATAGATCCCGGGCGGTCAGGGCGAGCACTCGGCGCGAATCGCGCTCGCGGGCCAGCGCGAGCAGGCGTTCGGCGCGAAGCTGTCCGCGCGCGGGGTCCCAAGCCGAGGGAGGGACCGCCGACTCGTCGCCCAGGGTGGCGCGGAGGCCGGCGCGCTGCAGGTCCATCACCACCTCGACCACCTCGTTGGCGGGCGGGGCGTCCATGGGCAGGACCACGATCTCATCGCCCGCGGCCAGCGGCAGAGGTCCGTTCGGTTCGTCCTTCTTCAAGCGTGCGGCGCTCCGGCAACTCGGGGGCGTCCGGCCGCGTCTCAGACCCCGCGGCGCGCGCCCGCCCGTGGAGACTGACCTCGCTGCGCGCGCGAGGTTCCGCTTTATCTGAAGGGGAAGTGGTGGGCGGTAGTGGGATCGAACCACTGACCCCTGCCGTGTGAAGGCAGTGCTCTACCGCTGAGCTAACCGCCCGATAGAGAGGCCGGATTTTGCCACAGGGCGCAGGCGCGGGTCAAAACGCGAGCGGGCGCGACACCCGCCTCGGATCGGGCATAACATCGGCACCGCAAGGCGCTGCCTGCGCGCCGCCCAGGAGGAGAGCCGCCATGACCGCATTCGCTGCAGACCACGGACCCGAGTACCGCCACATCGACGACATGGACTGGGAGACGCTGCGCTTTCCGGGCCAGCACAGCAAGATGATCTTCCATCCTCGGCCAGAGCGTCCCACCGAGCCCAATGCCGGATTCGTGCGCTACGAGCCGGGCGCGCACCACCCGCGGCACCGGCACGACTTCGCGCAGGTCTGGTACATCATCGAGGGGACCTTCAGGATCGGCGCGCGCACCTGCGGACCGGGTACCGTCGTGTTTCATGCGGACCCCCACTTCGAGGAGGATCTTTCCACCGAGACGGGCGGCGTGATGTTCTTCGTCCAGTACACGGGGCCCGGGACGCGCAAGGGGCCGATCTACGACGGCCGCTTCAACATGGCCGAGCGCAGGCCGTTGTCCCAGGAGAACCTCGAGGTCTGACAGCCGCGCGCGTCACTCCCCGATCAGCTTCGACACCACGAAGATCGCCAGCCCGGCGAGTCCGCCGATCAGCGTGCCGTTGATGCGGATGTACTGCAGGTCGCGGCCCACCGCCGCCTCGATGCGCCCGCTGAACGTGGCACTGTCCCACCGGCGGACCGTGTCCGAGATCAGGCGGCCGATCTCGTCGCGCTGCGCGGTGAGGATGTCCAGCGCCGCCGCGCGGAACAGCAGGTTCAGTTTGCGGCGCACGGCGTCGTCGGCGAGGACCGCCTCGCCGATGCCGCGCGCGAGCTCCCCGAGTTGCTGGCGCAGCCGCGAGTCGGGTCGGCGCGCATCGGCGGCAATGTCCGCGCGGACGTCCACCCACACGGCATTGAGGTACTCGCCGACCGCGGGGTGCTCCAGCAGCGTACGCTTCAGGCGCTCGCCGGTTTCGCGATAGGCAGGCGCCTCGCGCAGGTCGCGCACCAGCTCCGCGAGCATTTCCTCGACGCGCCCGCGCAGTGCGTGATCGGGATCCTCGGCGACCTCGCTCAACGTCTTGCGGCTCACGTCGAGCAGCTTGTCCGAGACGCGCTCGTCCACGCGCAGCATCTTCCATAGCCATGCCGTGTTCTCCGCGACTTTCTCGCGGATATGCGGCTCGTACTGCGCCAGCAGATGGGCGGCCTTGCGGGTCACCAGGTCGACGAGCTGCTGGTGGCGGCGGCCAGCGGTCAGGAGCTCCAGGACGTCGGCCGCGAACGGCGCGAGCTCGAGCTTCTCCAGCCGGTTCGACACCGCGCGGTGCACCAGGCGGCGGACGTCCGCGTCGTCGAGCGCGTCGAACAGCGTGGGCAGATACCGCACGAGGCGATCGGCGATCCGCTGCGCCTCGCCTTCGCGCGCCATCCAGCGCGCGAGCGCCCCGGCCACGTCGGCGGCGGCGAGGCGCTCCGCCACGACCTCCGGCGCGAGGAAATGCTCCTGCACGAAGCGCGCGAGCCCGTCGCCGATGCGGTCCTTGTTGCGCGGGATCACCGCCGTGTGGGGAATCGGGATGCCGAGCGGATGGCGGAACAGCGCGACCACCGCGAACCAGTCCGCGATCGCCCCGATCATCGCCGCCTCCGCAAAGGCCCGCACGTACGGGATCGCCGGGTGGGCGTCCCGATAGATCGTGGCGATGACGAACACCATGGTCATCGCGACCAGGAGGCCGGTGGCGAGCGTCCGGATCCGGTCCGGCGCGGGGGAGGGCGGGGGCATCGCGTAAAATTGTCGCCTTTCCCCGAGCAACGCGCCATGATCCGCACCCGCTTCGCCCCCAGTCCGACCGGCTATCTCCATATCGGCGGCGCGCGCACGGCGCTGTTCTGCTGGGCCTATGCCAAGCGCCATGGCGGCGAGTTCATCCTGCGGATCGAGGACACCGACGTCGAGCGGCACACCGAGGCCGCGGTGGAAGCGATCTACGAAAGCATGCGCTGGCTGGGCCTCGGCTGGGACCGCAAGTTCGATCCGCCGCCGCGACAGATGCAGCGACTGCCCCGCTATGGCGAAGTGGCCGAGCAGCTCATCGTCGCGGGCCATGCATACCGCTGCTACGCGACGAAGGAAGAGCTCGATGCCATGCGCGAGGCCCAGCGCGCGCGGGGCGAGAAGCCGCGCTACGACGGCCGCTGGCGGCCGGAGAACGCGGCGGGACGCGCGCCGCCGGCGGACGTTCCTCCTGTGGTGCGCTTTCGCACCCCCGCGACGGGCGAGGTCGGCTGGCGCGATCTCGTGAAAGGCGACATCGTCTTCTCCAACTCGGAGTTGGACGACCTCGTCATCCTGCGCGCCGACGGCGTGCCGACCTACAACTTCGGCGTCGTGGTCGACGATCTCGACATGGGCATCACGCACGTGATCCGCGGCGACGACCACGTGAACAACACCCCGCGCCAGATCCACATCTTCAGGGCGCTGGGGACGGCGCTGCCCGCGTTCGCCCACGTCCCGATGATCCTCGGCCCCGACGGCCAGAAGCTCTCCAAGCGCCACGGCGCGGTGAGCGTCATGCAGTACCACGACGACGGCTATCTACCCGAGGCGCTGCTCAACGCCCTCGCGCGGCTGGGGTGGTCTCACGGGGACGACGAGCTTTTCTCGATGGAGCAGTTCGTACAGTGGTTCGGCCTGGACCACATCAGCGGCTCGCCGGCGCAGTTCGATCCGGAGAAGCTGGCGTGGCTCAACCACGAGTACATCAAGCGCGCCGCGCCGGCGCGGCTTGCGGCCGAGGTCGCGCCGCGGCTCGCGGCAATCGGCGGCATCGTGGACGGCGGACCGCCCCTGGCGGACGTGGTGCTGCTGCTGCGCGATCGCGCCCGCACCCTCAACGAACTCGCCGAGGCGGCGATGCTCTTCTATCGCCCAGGCAAGCCGGATGCGGCCGTCGTCGCCGCGAACCTGAAGCCGGAGATCCTTCCCGCGCTGGCCGACCTGCGCGGCGCGCTCGAGGCACTGCCTGCGTGGACGGCGGCCGACATCGGCGTGGCCACCAAGGGCGTGCTGGAACGGCACAAGCTCAAGATGCCGCAGATCGCCATGCCGGTACGGGCTGCCGTGTTCGGCCAGACGCAGACGCCGTCGCTCGACCAGGTGCTCGCCATCGCCGGCAGGGCGCGGGTTCTGCAGCGCCTCGGCGCCGCCCTGGGGTAGGTTTACAGGCCTTTTTGCCGCCGCTATAATCGCGGGCTCGCGGCTGGGGGGTATAGCTCAGCTGGGAGAGCGTCGCAATGGCATTGCGAAGGTCAGCGGTTCGATCCCGCTTACCTCCACCAGTTCTACCGCGAACCGCAGTCGCAGCACCAAGTCCTTTAGTCCCCATCGTCTAGAGGCCTAGGACATCACCCTTTCACGGTGAGTACCGGGGTTCGAATCCCCGTGGGGACGCCAAAAATCAATGA
>Ga0209254_10001112_pt1 | contig 23726 bp, 24 predicted proteins | sample FrelakmetDIP11DI_FD_187148 | JGI IMG/M metagenome (GOLD analysis project Ga0209254, IMG submission 187148) | Freshwater lake sediment microbial communities from the University of Notre Dame, USA, for methane emissions studies - DIP11 DI (SPAdes)... | ecosystem: Environmental > Aquatic >...
GCCCAGATCCCGACGATGCCCATGAAGAGCTTCCAGCCCCACTGGGAGTGATCCACAAACATGTAGACCAGCTCAAAGATACCGCTTACGAACCAGTAGAAACCGATGAAGTAAACAATGAGCAGGTAAACTTGAACCCTTGCCCCATAACTTCCCCAGAGCAAAAGCCCACCGAGGATAACAGCCGTGATGCCACCGATGAGGGTGAGCCACCATGGGCGTTGACGAACCTGTACATCTGTTGCAGTTGCCATTTCTTTCTTCTCCTTAAGGTTATTTTGGTTGAGGAATTTTCCTCAAAACTAGAACACCGAAATAATATTTTCGGTTCATTCATTAATTTTACCTTAATTTTTCACTTTTTTAACCATCAATTCGCTTGTGTTAATTCACTCGAGGTTTATCCAGTCACATGGCTATTTATTAATCCCTGATGATATTTCACAAATATACTTCAACTGTCTGATGCGAGGTTTTCAGGAAAAGAGTAAACTCTCACTTGGTGAAAAGAAATCGAGACGAAATTATATTCTTGCGTGTGGATTCAATAAATAATGACAATTGTTGAAAAGAACCCCCCCTTGTTAAGTCCGCTTATGCGCTGGTTCATGCTGGCCATGGTCCTTGCCAATATCGCCGGGACAATGTCAATTTTGTTGATGCCCATCTACCTCAGTGAACAGGGAGCGAGCATCGGCCAGGTAGGTCTGGTTTTCACAATTACCTCGGTTGCCATTCTTATCCTGCAGATCATCGGCGGCTGGGTGTCTGATTCCATAGGGCGATTGAAGGCGATCGCCATCGGCAGTGTTGGCGGGATCATCGGATACATCGCCCTGATCATCGCTCCCACCTGGCAGTGGATGATCGTTGCCCTGATCATCTACCAGATCCCCTTTGCCCTGGTTGCACCCAGTTTTAATGCCTTCATCGCTGAAAACTCGGCGGAAGAAAACCGCGGCCGGGTTTACGGCATCACCGGGACCATTTACCAGGTCACCGGGGTCATCGGCCCGCCCTTGGGAGGACTGATCGCCGGAAGCTATGGGTATAAACCCATGCTATTGGTAGCCGGAATACTTTATACAGCAGCCGCCGGGCTGCGGATCTGGATGGCAACGACGATGCCATCCCCCAAGGAAAAGCAGTCAAAACCGATGAGCATGTCGGCTTTTAAAAGCAGTATGGGTTTGGTTTTCGGGATGCTATTCGGCGGGGGTATCATCACGTGGATCTTTATCACCGACGGGATCAATGATATCGCCAACCAGCTGACCAATAATCTCCAGCCGCTCTACATGGAACAGGTGGCTGGGATCACAATCCAGCAGATCGGGCTCCTGGGAGCCATCTTCTCGATCACAATGATGATCGTGCCAATGTTTTCCGGGAAACTATCCGACCGCTACGGCGAGCGCGTGCCGATTTTCTTCGGGTTTTTGACCATTTTTGCCGCCCTTTGGATATTCCTGTCCTCCCGGAATTTTATTGGTTTTGCAGTCGTCTGGGCAATCTTCGGACTGGGAGTGGGGCTGCTCGGACCCGCTTACCAGGCGCTTATTTCCAAAGTGGTCCCTGCAAAAATGTTGGGGATATTTTCGGGGATTTTTTACAGTAGTGTTGGATTCATATCACTTGCCGCCCCCTGGCTGGGAGCGAAGATGTGGGAAAACTGGGGACCGCGCTCGCCATTTTTCGCGACCGCGATCGCTTCAGCCTTGGTCCTGCCCATAATCTGGATCAAGTTCAAGCTTCCGGAAAAAAGTGGGGCGGCTCTTGAAGAGTCGACTGCCGCTTAATCCGATTTTCCGGACTGTATTGAAGGCTTGATTAATCGCCTACGCTTGATTTATGTCCGCGGACAACCCGCACCCGGTCGAAAAGCGACAGGAGCATCACAATGGCATTGATGTTATAGAGGATGGTAAACACCTTTGCTATTGGCGTGGTTGGGACCAGGTCGCCGTATCCAATCGTTGCAGCACTGATCACGCAGAAATAAAGCGAATCAAGCAGGCTCCATCCTTCCAGGTAGTGAAACAGGATCATTCCTCCCAATAGTACTCCCCCGGCCCAGAAGAACATCGGACGGGATTCCTTGTCCTGGATAACGTCGATCAGGAACAACTTTCTCAAAGGTCTCGTCCTTTCAATTCTGCGGACTTCGCTCAATTCTGGTGTTTCTTTTGGCATGATCTCCTCCAATAATAATGAATTTGTAATATTTCTTTTTTGGAATATTTCAACTGTCCCCCGTTGGATTATTATAGAACCATTCGAACCTGACCATTTCAGATTGAGAATTACCTGAGGGTTTGTTTGAATGCTTTTTTCAGGATTCCACCCTGCAGCAGGGTTTCCATTTCCATTATGGAATCGATTCGCACCCGCACATTGAAGATGGTGATCTTCCCGTTTTCGTCTTTGGCATTTATGGTCACCTCGCCTCCCGGTTCCAGGTCCGAAAATACTGGCAGCAAGTAGAATTCCTGCCCGGTCAACCCCAGCGAGGAGAAATTTTCTCCTTCGAGAAATTCCAGCGGCAGCACGCCCAAGCCTCCAAGGTTTGAACGGTGAATCCGCTCAAAGGATTCAGCGATCACCGCCCTTACCCCCAGCAGCATCACCCCCTTGGCAGCCCAATCCCGGCTGGATCCGGTCCCGTATTCCCTGCCGGCAAAAACAATCAGGGGTACGCCTTCTTCGCGGTAGCGCATGGCTGCATCGTATATATCCATTTGCTCCCCGTCCGGCAGGTGGAGTGTTTTTCCGCCTTCCACACCTGGAACGAGGCGGTTTTTCAAACGGATATTTGCAAATGTCCCGCGCACCATCACCTCATCGTTTCCCCGCCTGGAACCGTAAGAATTGAAATCAAATGGGAGAACCCCTTCCCCAATTAGGTACCTTCCAGCCGGGCTGTCCACCGCAATATTGCCGGCCGGAGAGATGTGATCGGTCGTCACAGCATCACCGAAGACCACCAGGGCTCTTGCGTTTTTAATGGGTTTATCCCAGTTGGCTTCTGGCAGCTCCAGGAATGGCGGCTCGCGCAGGTAGGTTGAATCCTTTTGCCAACCGTAAACCAATCCACCTCTGGATTGCAGGTTTTGCCACTCCCGGCTTCCGTCATTTGAGAAAGCATCATTGCGCTTGAATGCTTCGGGTGTCACGTATTCGGATATGATTGTTAGGATCTCCTTTTCTTCCGGCCACAGGTCTGCCAGTGTCACAGGGTTTCCCGATTTATCCATTCCGATTGGCTCGCGGGTCAGGTCGATATCCAGCCTGCCAGCCAGCGCAAAAGCCACCACCAGTGGGGGTGAAGCCAGGTAATTGGCCCGCACCTGTTGCTGCACGCGCCCTTCAAAATTCCGGTTCCCTGAAAGAACCGCCGCGGTAACAAGCTGATTTTCCTCGATCGCTTTTCCGATCTCATCAGGGAGCTGCCCTGAATTGCCGATGCAGGTCATGCAGCCGTAACCGCTGAGCGCGAAACCAAGCTTTGCTAGCGGTTCCAACAAATTCGCTTTCTCCAGGTAATCGGTCACCACCCTTGAACCCGGTGAAAGGCTGGCTTTGACAGTGGGAGTGGATTTTAATCCCCTGGCGACGGCATTCCTGGCCAGCAGCCCGGCGGCGACCATGACATACGGGTTGGAGGTATTGGTGCATGAAGTGATCGCGGCTAGCACCACTGACCCGTGCCCGATCGTTACATTCTGCCCTCCGAACTTCAGCTCGGCTTTCCGGGCTATTTCGGAATCCATCAAGCCATACCCGCCATCCGCAACAGGTGCCCCCAGTAATTCCAGGAAATTTTCTTTCGTTTTTCCCAGGGTTACCCGGCTCTGCGGTTTTTTTGGTCCCGCAATGGCAGGCTCGATATCCTCCAGATTTACCTCGAGGAGGGCGCTGAATTGCGGTTCAGGAGAATCATTCTCCCGGAAGAGTCCCTGCATCCGGAAATATTGCTCCGCCAGGCGGATGGTTTCCTCCGGGCGCGCGGTCAGATGTAAGTAATCGATTGTTTGCCTGCCCACAGGGAAGTAACTTGCAGTGGCTCCGTATTCAGGAGACATGTTCGCGATCATCGCCCGTTCGGAAACAGCAAGTTCATCCAACGCTGGACCGGTGAACTCCACGAATTTATCCACCACTCCAAACGCGCGCAGCTTTTGAACAATGGCGAGAGTGAGGTCGGTGGGTGTTACCCCGGATGGCAGGCTGCCGGACAGTTGGACCCCAACCACATCCGGGATGGGTAGTTCAAGGGGGTTTCCCAGCATGCCCGCAATGGCCTCGATCCCTCCCACGCCCCAGCCAAGGATGCCCAATCCATTGATCATGGGGGTGTGCGAGTCTGTACCAATGACCATATCCGGGCAGGCAAGCAGCCTTTTTTCTCTTTCTCTCACCCAAACCAACGGCGAAAGCGCTTCCAGGTTCACCTGGTGGACGATTCCAGTCCCCGGCGGAATGAGCCGGAAATTACGGAAGGAGTGCTGTGCCCAATGTAAAAATTCGTAGCGCTCACGGTTTCGTTTGAATTCAAGTTCCAGGTTTTTTTGGTGTGCATCGGGAGTGCCGGTGAAATCCGCCTGGATGGAATGGTCTACCACCAGGTCGACCGGGATGTGGGGATCCACCCTGGCCGGATCCCCACCGGCCCGCGCCACCGCCGCCCGCAGGGAAGCAAGGTCATTGAGCACAGGAACCCCGGTCAGGTCCTGCATTACCACGCGCTGCGGATGGATACCCACATAACCGCGGTTGACTTCCACCGGTTTCCAATTTGCCAGCCGGTCCAGATCTTCGAAGGAGGCTGACCCTTCCCCCGCCTGGCGCAGAAGCATCTCCAGCAGCAGACGGATCGAAAACGGCATCCGGGAAAAATCTTTGCCCAGGATCTCGGCATAATCAACCAGGCTGAAATAGAAGATCTCTTTTTCGTCTAAAAAGAAGGAGCGCAGGGTTTTGGATGGATCTAACATCGTTTATTTCACTTTTCCATATGATCGATAATGTTTTGGGCGAACTCATTAGTGCCAACCCGGGTGGCGGAGCGCATCATATCGGCAAAATCAGGTGTCAACCTATGGGAGGCGATGGCACCCTCAACCCCTGCGAGCACCCTGTCAGCAGCTTCCGGCCAGCCGAGGTAGCGCAGCATCATCTCGCCGGAAAGGATCAATGAACACGGGTTGGCTGCATTCTGCCCGGCAAGCGATGGAGCTGTACCGTGCGTGGCTTCAAATACCGCTGCACCGGTCTCGAAATTGATATTTGCCCCGGGGGCGATTCCCAACCCGCCAACCTGGGCAGCCAGGGCATCGCTCAGGTAATCGCCATTCAGGTTGGTGCAGACCAGCACATCGAATTCCCAGGGGGTGAGAAGCGTTTGCGCAAAAACCGCATCCGCGATCATGTCGTTGACCAGCAGTTTTCCCTGGGATGGATTATTTATCGCAACCAATGAGGGGAATTCCATCCGGGCCAGGTCGTACCCCCAATTCACAAAGGCACCCTCTGTAAATTTCATGATATTCCCTTTGTGAACCAAAGTCACCCGGTTGCGGTTGTTTGCAATCGCCCACCTAATAGCAGCCCGGATGATTCGCTCAGAGCCCTCCCGGGAGATCGGTTTGATCCCCAACGCGGAGCTTTCCGGAAAGCGGATCTTTTCATATTCCTGGGGAAAACCGCGCTGGATGAACTCCATCAGGATCTTTTTCTCGGTGGATGTTGACTCAAATTCCACCCCGGCGTATACATCTTCCGTGTTTTCCCGAAAAACGACCATATTGATACGTTCCGGGTGACGGACCGGGGAAGGCACCCCTTCAAACCAGCGCACCGGGCGCAGGCAGACGTAGAGATCGAGGAGTTTTCGCAAGGCTACGTTCAAGCTCCGCCCCCCCACCCCCACCGCCGTGCTCAGGGGACCTTTAATAGCCACCCTGGAATTACGGATCTTTTCCAGGGTTTCTTCCGGCAGCTGGCTGCCGAATTTCTGACGCGCTTTTTCTCCGACGTATACTTCTTCCCAGGTGATGCACCGGTCAGAACCGTATGCGCATTGAACCGCGTGGTCTAGTACCCTTTGGGATGCCTCCCAGACCTCGGGGCCGATACCATCGCCTTCCACGAAGGGAATGATCGGCTGATTTGGAACTCCCAACCCGTTCTTGCTTAATGTGATCAGGGAAGCGGTTTTTTTCATTATGGGAGGGCAACCTCAAATTAGGATATATTTCGAAAAATGAAAAGACATCTTGGCAATCAGCTTTGATCGCTTGACTTGACAAAATTTTAACACTATAATTGTTCCATGAAAAGGGACGCTGTATCATCATACGGGACACCAGAAAATCTCCCGATTTCCCAATCCCTTGAAAGGGCAATTTCCATCCTGGATTGTTTCTCAATAGATAAAACCGAACTCGGTGTGCGCGAAATCGCCCGAATGACCAATCTTTCCCCCAGTACCGCCGGTCGGTTGATGGCTGCCTTCAAGGAATTAAATATTCTCAACCAGAATCCTTCCACACGAGCGTATTCACTCGGTGGCAAAGTCCTGGCTTGGGCAGGGGTGTATACCTCCAGCCTGGATGTGCGCACCATCGCTCTCCCATATATGCAAGACCTGCTTGCTTCAACTCAGGAGACGGTTAGCCTTTACGTGGTGGAAGGTGGGGAACGCCTTTGCGTGGAACGCCTGGAAAGCTCTAGGGCGATTCATTACAGCGCCCGCATTGGCAGGCGCCTGCCAATCACCGCCGGGGCAGCCGGGAAAGTGCTGCTTGCTTTCATGCCCGCGCTCCAACGGGAGGGTATCCTGAACACAACCGAATGGAATCGTTATACTGACAACACCATTGCCAACCCGGATGCTTTCCGCGCAGAACTGGAATCGATCCGGTCTAAGGGGTACGCAGTCAGTATGGGTGAATGGCAGTCGGATGCCGCCGGGGTGGCCAGCCCGATTCTCGGGGCGGGTGGTGAAGTGCAGGCAGCACTAACCATTTCCGGCCCCATCCAGCGATATACCCCCGATGTAATCGATGCATTTGCAGCAGAAATCCTCAAGATCACCCGCAGCATATCCGCCCAGATGGGTTATTCCCGCTGAAATTCACCCGAAAGAAGAAGCCAATCATGGACCTCCTCAAAGAAAAGATCGCCTCCAAATTACCGGAATACCGGGAGAGGGAGAACCGGATTAAAAAAGACCACAGCAATTTCAAGGTTTGCGATGTTACTGTCGATCAGATCTATAGCGGCATCCGTGGAGTGATGGTCCAGGTTTCGGATGTGTCCTACGTCGATCCGAATGAAGGCATCCGCCTGCGCGGTTATACCGTCCCGGAATTGCTTGAAATTCTTCCAAAGCAGCCCGGATCGAAGTTGCCCCTGGCCGGGGGATTGTATTATCTGCTTATGGTGGATGAGCTCCCCACCCCCGAAGAAGCTGCCGCAGTGGAAGCGGAATGGCGCAAATACGCTGGGGTCCCTGATTACGTCCTGGCAGTGATCCGTGCCATGCCCGCCGACACCCACCCAATGACCCTATTTTCCCAGGGGATCCTAGCCATGCAGAGGGAATCAAGGTTTTCCCAGGAATATGCGAAGGGACTCATAAAGAATGATTACTGGGAATCCTACCTGGAAGATAGCGTCCGCCTTACCGCCAAACTGCCTTCGCTCGCAGCCTATATTTATAACCACCGTTATAACGGGGATAAATATATTCCTCCCGATCCCACACTCGATTGGAGCGCCAATTTCGCCCATATGATCGGAAAAAGCAGTGATGAAGATTATAAGGAACTCTGCCGCCTGTTCTTTTTCCTCCATTCCGATCACGAAGGCGCCAATGTTTCCGCCCACGCCAGCTGGCTGGTAGCGTCTGCACTATCCGATGTCTACCTTGCCTCCTCCGCCGGGATGGACGGCCTGGCCGGACCGCTGCACGGGCTGGCCAACCAGGAATGTTTGCGTTGGCTGCTCGGTGTACGGGCGCATTTTGGCGGGATTCCCACCAGGGAAGCGCTGAAGGATTTCCTCCTTGAACAACTCTCCAAAGGGGCAGTCATTCCCGGTTATGGGCATGCAGTGCTGCGCATTACCGATCCGCGCTTCACCGCGCAGCTGGATTTTGCCAACCAGTATCTTCCGGATGACGATCTCATCAGCCTGGTTAAAACAATTTACGAGGTCCTCCCGCCCCTCCTCATTCAAACAGGCAAGGTTAAAAATCCCTGGCCGAATGTGGATGCGATCAACGGCGCGCTGCAATATCATTTCGGGGTGACCCAATACGAGTTCTACACAGTTCTCTTTGGTGTCAGCCGTATTCTCGGTTTATCCACCCACGCAGTGTGGGCGCGCGCGATGAACAAACCCATCGAGCGTCCCAAATCGCTCACCACCGCCATCCTAGAGGAAATGATCCAGGGTGGCAATCCGTCCTGATCAGGATTTGACTCTTATCTCACCTTTTTTGTTTGCTTTTGGCACAGGTTGGAGTAAAATCAGATCAGGTTAAGAATTGCCACATCTTTAAGGAAGTCATTTAACCCTCTTCGCAGAACGAACTCTTAAGGAAAAGGGCTGCCAATGTTCAAATATCCATTCTCATTCCGGGAAGATCCGAAGCACGAAATAAACGGCTCCCTCGAACTGGATAATCCGCTCCCCTCACCGCAAGGCACACAGGGGAGCGCTCTTTTTCGCACAGGCAGGATCCAGCTGGAGAGCGGGCCGGCACTCGAGCTGGTTCTTTACCATAACCAAGCCACATCTGAATTCATTTATCTTCATAAAAATCCCCTTGACCGCACCTTGCTCGACCTGGTGGGGCTTCCTGCTGAAGCCCTTGCCGGGAAAAAATCAGTCATCCTGCCAGGGCAGCTTTGCATGGGATCGCGCCGGGCCAAGCTGATCGGTGGTGCTATCGACGACCTTTTTACCGCCCCCATTCTGCAGGAAGTCCTCACCACCCGCAAACAGCACAATATCGCCATCTTTCCGATCGCCCGCGAAGGCCTGAAATACGGCGTGGCTGAAGCCATTTTTCAAACCCGGGGATATTATTGTGACGAAGTCCTCCTGGATGCGCATCATGTCTTTGACAGCTCGGTTCCGGTCTATAACCGCAAGGTGGAACTGGGCATTTTCAAAGATAAGGATCTGGACCCGGTGCAGCATGAAAATATCACCGCCGCCTTCATCGCCGACAGCATCGCCAGCGGTTTGGTGATGAAAGAGGTCATCTCCCATATCCGCAAGCGTTTCGATCATACCGAACACGTGGAGGTTATCTCTCCGCTTGCTACCATCCGGGGCCTCTGCCGGCTGGCCAGCGCCAACACAATAGGTAGATCGATCATTCGGGTTCATGTCTTTGAGACACTGCTGAATGCGCTCCCTCCTGATTACTATTACTCAGCTCATTTTAGTGAACCGGAAATACATATCCGCCCAGATCTGGAAAAGGATTACCGAACCTGGTGGGGCAGGGATGGCCAGGGAAACGAGATTGCCGCCACCGCCTGCGCAGGGTACGGCTGGAGCGAAGTTTTCTATTCCCCCCGCAAACAGGTGGAAATGATCAATGGCGAGCTGCGCTCTCGCCACAACCTTACAATTGCCGATATTGTTCTGCGCAATAATCCAAATTAAATAAAAAAACCGGGTGGCCAGAGCCACCCGGTTCATCGTAATTACGCTGCAGAAGCGTCGTCGAAATACTCGTGATTTTCAGCAGTCAGCACCCAATTGCGGTTGCGGCGAATCTGCAAGACCGTGCCAGTAATCCCCAATGCAAGGAACACAATCACCCACCAGACCGAATTACTAAGGACCGCCTTTAAGGCATTCGCACCAAGGACGGACGGTGGCATACCAAAAGCTGCCAGGATAGCCAGGATGATCGCTCCAGCACCAATGAAGGATGTGGCAATAATGATGAGGTACTTCTGGATATTGAGGAGGAGTCCACCAACGGCAAAAACAATACCGAGAGCGAGCGCGACCAGGAAGGTCAGGATGGTAAGGTCAGCATTGAAGAGACCCATGACCGCGTAACCAAGGGCATACCCAAATGAACCGATGAAGATCGCGACCCCGATGAAATAAAAGAAGTAGGATAGAACGGCGAAAACGATCGCTACGATGAACCCTACTACCCAACTGGTAACCGTCGCCAGGAAGGCTGTTCCGAAGATGGCGGTCATCGCTTGCGCGCCGATCATGAACCCAAAGAAGAAACCAACGATCGGCAGGATGATCAGGAACCAGCGATAACCATTTAAAACCATCGCAAGTCCGACCAGGACGACAATTAATACTCCACAAAGTAATTCAAACGTCATTTCTTTCCTCCAAGATTAATATTTTCTAATATTATAACACAAGGAAAGCTGGAAAGTTCTCCCTGTATCCCGTTATCCTGCCATTTTCTCCGTTCCCCAAATCTGCATGAGTTTCGCGTAGAACTTAACGGTCTTAACCATTTCAGAGACAGGGATACGCTCATCAATACCATGTTCCAACCCTGCATAACTGGGATCCATGATCAATGGGGTAAACCGGTAAATATTCTCACAAACCTCAACATAATGACCGCAGTCAGTGCCGCCCAACATTACAAAAGGCGCTGAGGGGTAATCGCCATAGATTTTTCGGATCGCCAGGCTTAGTCCATCATAAACTGGACCGGTCGTGGGCGAAGGTCCTACCACCTCATTGGCTTTTCCTTCAACCGGGTTGAATTTCACTCGTTCATCGCCAACATGTTTGCGGGAGTGATTCATAATATCTTCAATATTAATTCCTGGGAGCATCCTGTAATTTACATAAGCGGTTGCTTCTTCCGGGATGGTGTTGTCTTCGGTTCCGGCATTAAATATTGTCAGCACGCCGGTGGTACGGATATACGCCCTGGTAGTGTCTTCTTTATCCATCATCCTTTTCAGAAGTCCCCCAAAAAGCCAGACGTTCGCCCAGGCTACCCGAAGCCAGAAAGGGGTTGCCGGGCCAATACTGATATAAAGGATTTTTGCGGACTGTATCCGGGGTGGCATTCGATGCGATGCCAATCGCGACAATCCCCTCACCAGGATACTGATGGATGTTTCCCGGGGCGGCGCGGAGGAGTGCCCCGGATTGCTCCTCACGAAATATTTCATGGTAAGGTAACCCTTTTCGCCATTCCCAATCAACGCCACAGGATTCTTGACGAACGGGATGACGCCATCCATGATGCCTCCCCCTTCATCAACAATGGCGGCAAGATGGATTCCGCGATCTTTAAGCAGCTTGCCAAGAACCGCTGCACCATTTGCTCCCCCGGTTTCCTCATCATGCCCGAATGCAATGTGAATTGTTCGCTCCGGGCGAAAACCCCGCCTAAGCAGTTCCTCCGCGGCTTCCATGATCCCGATCAGTTGGTTTTTGATATCCAATGTGCCACGGCCCCAAACAACCCCATCTTCAATCACACCGTCAAAAGGAGGGTGAGTCCACTCGGAGGGATTTGCAGAAACCACATCCTGGTGAGCCATCAACTGGACAGGTTCAAGCTTCGGGTTGGTGCCTTCCCAGATATATAAAAGGCTGTAACCTCCGACGACCTCTTTTTTAAGGTTTGCATGAACCAATGGGTACGTTTTTTCAAGGAAGGAATGCAACTGTTTGAACGCCTCAGGTTCTGGGGTTCCACTATCATCCAGGGGCACCGTCTTGCAACGGATGGAGGCCGCCAGGTTCTCACCCAGCTTTTGGGAATCAACAGGAACCCCCTCCTCAATAGGGATCGCGCGATGGCGGAGCCGGTACATGACCCCCCTGATCAGAACCAGAATGGATGTCAGGATTAGAATCGCGAGAAGGATCAATCCAATAATTTTTATCATGATGCCTCCTGTCGAATATTCAAATTACACTAAGCCGGATGGTAGTAATCGCGAAAGACGGCCTATTTGAGTATTTTACTCTCATTCAAGGAAACCCATGCAGTATTCCTTGTTTCAAATTATTTTGATAAACAATAATATTATCTTTCTGTTATTTTATGGGGTAAGAATAAAGATGCGCACATCGGAATTTTCGAATACAACCGGTAAAACCTTCAGCGCGTGATGAATTACAGCTAATTCGGATGTATCCCGGTAAAATGCAAGTGGCAGATAAATATAATTCACCTCGGGGAATTTTTTTTGTAGATCCTCAAGGGTAAAGGTACCGGATTGGATCGATTTATTCAAATCTTTAAAGTCTGAAATATTTTGCTGATAATCCGGAAGCCACTCCGTTCCCTGAACGGTTAACGCGTTTTTTCGCTCCGCAAGCGCAGGGAACCATTCCCCAACCGCGTCGGTTTCCCACCACTTTGAAGAAGGCAGGCTGATGAATCGCGCTTCAGGAGAGGTATTCTCCTTTATCCAGGTCATCGCCTGACGATCTCCCCTAGAGAGGACATGGGTAAGTGCCTGATCTGTGAATTTTGCCAAGTAAGCAGTAAGCACCACTTGCGCACAAAGGATATAAATGATCAGGATCCCGGAACGGGTGAAAAGCCCCCCCGCTGGTTGAGAATCATCATTATTAGCCTTAATGCCCGAATTGTATTTCCGAATCAATAAGAACACACCGTCGACGATCCCTATTGATATCAGCATGGCTGCCGGAATTACATCGCTGCGGTTTACACTGCGTGCATCCAAAATGGCGTTCACAACAAGCCAGGCTGGGAATAGATACTCCCGCCGGATCAATGCGATCACCAGACTTACCAATATGATCGTCGCTAAAAAGGGGAAGTGTAACTCTTCAGTGAAATTGAAATAGTAAATTTGAAATATGCTAATGAATGGGTTGTAACTCCCATTTAAAATCCCTGATAAAAAGGTATTAATACTGTGTTTATCGAGAACCTGGATCCAATAAGGGCTGGTAGCAATAAAAACTCCTGCGGCGATAATGACAGTCGAAACGAAATTCTTCCGCGTTCTGCCTTTGAAGAACCATAGCAACGCCAGGGAATAAGTTGTGAACCAACCAATTTCCATGTGGGAGAGAAATGTTAAAGAATAAAAAAGAATTACCACTAAAATATTGCGGGTGCGCTTTTCGTCTGATTGAATTAATGCAAGGTACCGGTCCAGAGCCAACAGAGAGAAAAGCATCGCCGGTGAACGGGTTAACCCCCCACCCATGATGAGCCATTCATAACCCGGTTTGAGCAGAGCAAAGAATAGGGTCGCCAGGCCGGCGCGTATTGGATCCTTGAATAATTGTTTGGCGAAATGGTAGAAAACGGGAATGGTGAGGATATTAAAAACGAGGGGGATCCACCGCATCATGGATAAATGATCAAAGCCAAAGGCAGCATTGAGAAAACCAGTCAGGTAGAAAGCCAGTGGCGGGTAGGCAAAAGGTAGCCCACTGCCGTTATAGCTGGTCTCCATAGGGATCAAGAAACCATTCGCCTGCAGGTCGCGCGTCATTACAAAAAAAAGGCCCCCATCGTTGAGTGGAAAATCATCTTGAAACACGTACACCAGGCGTACAAATCCCCCCAGGATGAGGGCAATAGCAATCAAAACCCCAGCGGTTTTTTCCTCGCGGCTCATCCCCTGGATTCGATTTATGATGGAATTCGATTGTTCTGGCTTTTGCATGGCGGTTTCCCTATACGGCATGGTGCAAGGAAAGCGCCAGATGGGATCCAATATAAAGGTTCAGGCAGGTTGCACCAGGTCCCATTTATTGCCGTATAGATCCAGGAAGACCACGACAGTCCCGTAGCTCTCCTGGCGGGGCTCCTCTGTGAACCGAACCCCCTTAGCTTTCATATATTCATAGTCTCCGTAGAAATCATCCGTGCGTAGGAAAAGGAAAACCCTTCCCCCGGTCTGATCACCGATCCGTGCCACCTGGCGTTCGCCCACCGCTTTTGCTAACAGGATCGCTGCTCCCTGCCCTCCCGGCGGAGAGACGATCACCCAGCGCTTCCCTTCACCCTGAGGGGTATCCTCCATCAGGTCGAACCGCAGGCTGTCAGTGAAGAATTTGATCGCCTCATCGTAATCCCTTACGACTAAGGAGACTGTCGAGATGGAAGAAGGCATGGTGTTGAGGCTACCTCGGCCGGTAGGGTGCTTTTCCGTCTAGATCCCCGACAAAACTTGGCAGGTCTTTGTGCCCCAACATCTGCCGGATCGCGCAGTTTTCCCCGATGTGATACCAGTAATGGTAGATGGTTCGCAGAATCACATTCCCGTAGGTGTAATCCATGGTTTTTCCGTCCAGAACCACCACTTGGAGCAATAGTTCATTTGAGGCATCCTTCAGCCAGGAATCTGCCTCCCGGGTGATTGCCTCCCAGGCTTCGAGCATTTCTTTTAATGGGGGGGTGCTGGCTGGAGCGCCTTTGGCCAAATCTTTTTGAATATCCTCTCGCAGGGTGATCCCCCGGGCATAAGTGAGGTAATATTTCTGCTCCTGCCAGGCCAGGTGACCAATATTCCAGCTGATGCAGTTCATTGGCAGAATCCGTTTTTGGGCATCCTCTTCACTCAGACCTTGCAATGCCCTGAGGAACTCGCTGCGGGCAAACCTCAGTTGATCAACCAGCGGATGGGTCATAACACATCTCCATATTTCTAATTTTAAATCACCAGGAAATCATACCATTCCAAACCAGGGTTCTGCCTTAGAATCGCCGTCGAATATCCCTTTGTCCTCAGGGTCGGCGATCTTTCCGCCTTTTTCCTCGGCTAACATTTGATGATGTTTTGCTTTTTCATAATCCCCCTGAAGGGCGTACGCTCTGGCTAATCCTTCTTCGGCATAGGCTAGGTCGAAATCCTTCATCTCGCCCGGATTTGCCTCGGTTATCTCCCGGCAGCGCAGGGCATGCTCCATGGCCGGTACCGCTTTTTCCAGAATTGTATAAACATGCGCCAGAAGCCACTCGCCGCGCTGGGCGTGCACTGCCGTGCCGATCTGCAGTCAGTGGTAGAGCCCAGCGCTGGCAGAGAGGATCATCAATTCATCCTCTTCACGCATGCGGTCCTCCTTTCCCAGCAGATCCCAGGTTTTCCCGTTCAGGGATTTCGCGAACTTTTCGTGCGCCTGGGCAAGGGTCATCAATTCCTCGTTCGTCATTTTTGCCTCTTTTCCACAGGTTGCCTGTTACTTGAATTCTTGATATGAGCGGAGGATTAATTCTTTCAACACGTCCCTATCAATATCAGAAAGGCGATTGATATATAGGCAAACCTTACCGGTTTTATGTTTCCCCAACTTCTCAATTAGATCTTTATTATTCTCGAAATCGTAGTTGAGATAAACAGTCAGGGCTTGTTTTCGGGGAGAAAAGCCAGCCTTCGGCATATCCCCTTCCCGGCCGGTGGTATAAACATAGTGGTAGAGGCCAAACCCGACGATGGCGTCTCCCCACATCACGCCCTTTTCCCCGGTCGCAGATTCCATCATTTCCAATAACACCCGGCAATCCTGTTTTTTTTCTTCATCCGGAATTGAATTGATGAATTCGGCTACGCTTTTATTTGTTGGGATTGTTTTATTTTCAGCTTTCATTTTTTCACCTCACGTTTTAAGTCCGCTAATCTGATCATGAAGATTATTCATTATTCAACGTCCATTAAAATCCAAATTTATCCCCGTTTAACGGGTCGATAAATCAGACCGGTCAGACCAGAGGAAAAAGTCCGAGTGGATGACAATTCCAGGTTCAACCGGCTCCGCATCCCTTGAAAAACGGTTTTCCCAGCTCCCAGCAACACCGGGGCAAATAAAAAACGGTACTCATCGATCAATTTGGGATCTTTTAATGATGCGACCAAATCAGGGCCGCCAATGCCAAGATCCTTTCCGGGCTGCGCCTTTAAACGGCCGATTGCCTCCTCCGCATCCCCCTGGAGCAGGCTGGAATTCTCCCAGGAGACGGTTTTCAGGGTCCTCGAAACCACATATTTATGCAGCGAATTCATCCATTTCGCGGTCACCGGATCTTCCCGTAAAGCTATTTCGGTCGGCCAGAAAGCGGCCATGGTTTCGTAGGTCTTCCGACCCATGATCTCGCCATCCAGGGATGAAAATATTTCGTGAACATATGCATTAAATTCTTCATCCACCAGGTGCCAGTCCAGCTCGCCCTTGGGTCCCTCGTAAAAGCCATCGAGGGATAGCATTATTTGAAAAATAATCTTGCGCATCACTGCCTCCTTACATTGTCTTTATTATTCTACTAATAGGACTATTGTTGTCCGATTATTGCTTATCCTACCATAAGCTGATGGGGTTAGCAAAAAAAGCATCACCTGCCACCTCTCACCGTCATTCCCGGGTTTTACATTTTTTGGGAATTCCTGTATTATTTGTCCATCCAGAAATCCCAATAGGAAAAAGAATAGCCAATGCACTCTCAACCTACATTCCGCATCAATGCCAGCGCGTGGTTCGTAATGGCTGCCCTGGCAGTAACCGGTCAGATCGCCTGGGCGGTGGAGAACACCTGGTTCAATGCCTTTGTCTTCGACACCATCACGCCCGACCCGAGGCCTGTGGCCTATATGGTGGCTGGCAGCGCCATCACCGCCACGCTCACCACATTGTTCATGGGTACTCTCAGTGACCGCACCCGCTCGCGCTGGGGAAGGCGCCGTCCCTATATCCTCTTTGGGTATATCTTCTGGGGTATCGCCACGATCCTATTTCCCACCGTGGCTTACATAAAAGCAGCCAGCCTAACTGTAATGATGGTTGTCCTGGCTGACGCGATCATGACCTTCTTTGGCTCCACCGCCAATGACGCTGCTTTCAACGCCTGGACGGCGGATATCGCACCCACCAACAAGCGCGGACGGGTGGAGGGCGTTCTCAACATTAGTCTCTTTTTCGCCCAGATAGTCTCGCTGGTTGCCGCCGGGATCTTGATCGAAAATCTTGGTTATTTCACGTTCTTCTATACCCTGGGCGGGATCGTCCTGCTCACCGGAGCCATCGCAGGAGGTTTGCTGAAAGAACCCCCCATCCCGGAAACAGACCAGCATAAAGGCTCCTTCTGGTCGGAATTTTCGGGTCTGTTCAGCACCGAAACGGTGCGCAAAAACCGCCAGCTGTTCATTCTGTTGCTCTTCATAATGATCAGCAGTATCGGCATGCAGATCTCCTTTCCGTATATGATCGTGTACCTTGAAAATTATGTCGGCGTCACCAAGTCCGAGTTCAGCATCATCGGCGGCGCGGTGATGGTGGGCAGCATGCTCGTGGCCATTCCTTTTGGTTTCCTCGCCGACCGTTGGAACAAGAAGCTGATGATGGCAGCAGCCCTGATCATCTCCAGCATTGGGGGCATCCTCCTCTCCCTGGTGAATACCCTCCCCCTGCTTGCGCTTACCGGATTCCTCTGGCAGGGTTTCGCGGTAGCGGTTTCGGTTGCCTCGGTGGCATGGCTGAAGGACCTGCTCCCCGAGGAAAACCGCGGCAAATTCCTGGGCATTCGCATGATCTTCTGGATCGCCATACCCATGGTGATCGGTCCCGCCATCGGCTCCTGGCTGATCCAGAGCTATGGCATCCCCATAACATCCAACGGGGAAGCAGGCTACATCCCGGTGCCGATCATTTTCCAGGTCGGTTCGCTGGTATCGCTCCTAGCGCTCATCCCTCTCTTCTTCACCCGTCGTATAAAATATATGGAGGTAACCCCAACCAATGCTAGAACCTCTGCGTACCCCCTGGAACCCCGAGACGCCCATCCCACTGCCGGATTATCCCCGGCCGCAGCTGACCCGCCCCAGCTGGATCAACCTGAACGGGGTTTGGGAGTACACCATCCTTCCGATGACCGTGGATCGACCGGCGAAATATGAAGGTAACATTCTTGTGCCGTTCCCGCTGGAATCGCAGCTTTCCGGGGTGCAACGCCCGCTGCTGCCCGATCAAAAGCTCTGGTACCAGCGCCTAATCCCTGATCCGCGCCCCGAACTCTTTCGGGATTCCTGTGCCGATGGGCGGATTCTGCTGCACTTCGGCGCTGTGGATTATGCCTGCGAGATCTGGGTTAACGGCTCCCCGGTCGGGTCGCACCGCGGTGGCTACCTGCCTTTCACCCTAGATATTACCCCGGCGCTGCGCGAAGGGGAAAACGATCTCGTTGTGAGTGTTTGGGACCCGACCGACACCGGCATGCAGCAGCGTGGCAAGCAGGTGCTCAAACCTCATGGCATCTGGTACACCCCGGTCTCCGGCATCTGGCAGACGGTGTGGTTGGAGGGTGTCCCCGCCGTCAGTATCGAATCGCTCAAACTGACCCCCGACTTGGACCACCAGCGCCTGGTGCTTGAAGCCTCACTACGAGGCGGCAGCGACCTCCGGGGATACACGCTGGAGTTTGAAGCCCTGCGCGAGGGAAAGACCATCGCCAGCAGCACCGCCCAGCCAGGAAAGATGACCGCGCTCCCGATCCCCGAGCCGAGGGTATGGAGCCCCGTAGATCCGTTCTTATACGATCTCATCATACGGCTTGTGAAAGATGGCTCACTCGAGGATACAGCCGGCAGTTTTTTTGCCATGCGCAAATTCAGCCTGGTTACCGGTAATGACGGCCACCCGCGCTTCGCCCTGAACGACAAACCGCTTTTCCTATACGGCCCTCTCGACCAGGGTTACTTCCCCGATGGGCTCTACACGCCACCCTCAGAAGAGGCGATGCTCTTTGATATCGAATTCACCAAACGCATCGGCTGCAACCTGATCCGCAAGCATGTCAAAGTGGAGCCGCTGCGCTGGTACTACCACTGCGACCGGCTGGGGATGATCGTCTGGCAGGATATGCCCAACGGGGGCAGTATCGACGGGGAGGTTATTGCCTTCCTCAACCTCAGCGTTGGCTGGCACCGCGATGATACCCGCGGACTCGGACGCTTCGGGCGCTCTGATGCCGCCAATCGTGAGGAATTCCGGGCGGAGTTGAAAGGTATGATAGAACACCTTCATAATGCTGCCTGCATCGCATGCTGGGTGCCTTTCAATGAAAGCTGGGGGCAATTTCAATCCCGCGAGATCGCTGACTGGGTGCTCGGTTATGACCCCACCCGCCTGGTGGATCACGTTTCCGGCTGGTTTGACCAAGGCGGCGGGTTTTTCCAGAGCAAGCATGTGTACGTGAAGAAGCTGCCCAAAAAGAAACGGGGCGCGCGCGCTTACGCCGTTACCGAGTTTGGCGGGTATACCCTGAAGGTCCCGGGCCACATTTGGGACCCAGAGAAGAAATTCGGATACCGTTTCTACGACTCGCGCGAGGCGCTTACTGCTGCCTACATTGAACTACTGGAAACCCAGGTCAAGCCGCTTATCCCCCTTGGACTGACCGCCGCCATCTATACCCAGACCACGGATGTGGAGATCGAGGTGAACGGTTTTCTAACCTACGACCGCAGGGTGGAGAAGATGGATGCCGAAGCAATACGTAAATCACACGAGGAAATCATCAGCTTGGGTTGATCTTCTGATCCTCAAACCTGGGGTTTTGTGCTTGTTCCGCTCCAGAAGATACTTCGGATTAGCAGGATTCCCCCCACCCCCACCGCGATGACTGCCAGAATGTAAGTGATAATCGCTGTTACTAATAACGCCATTTGCCAACCAACCGGTTCCACTTCCCCGGTAGCCAACCCGGTTACCGATGCAACGGCTTGACCGGCAAATGGCAGTACAACAAATGCAATAAATGCCCAACCTATAAGCTTCTGATACCTTTTTGCGCGTATCGATGCCCATATCAGCAATAATCCGCCAGCAAGCGCAATCGGGAATGCTTCAGCAGGAAGCAAATAATCAAAATGAAAGATACCCCTTTGGATGAAGAGCGAAGTTGAGAATAGAACCGGTGCCAGGACTGGGATCCAAACAAGGATGGTTCCGGTAATGGCTAAGGTTTTAGTCAAAGCGTTGATTTTGCTCATCGTACTTCCTCCTAGCGATGGACTCCCATCCCTGCTTGTTCAACCGATCAAATGGCGAACCTTTTCCAACGCTTCATGAGCCTCAATTTCCTTCGCGAAGCTGCCCACTTCGGTCTTCCGGCCATCGCTCAAGACGACCTGCACTCCATAAGTGGACGGCCCTTCGGACCAATCATGGGCATTTACCTTCATCTCCTTCACATCCCCGAATTGATACCGAAACCGGCGGATCGGGATGAGCGGGGTTTCATAAGCATAATAAATGGTCCGTGTGCTGCCGTCAAAATGCAGCACCTGGTTCAACCCGAAAAGGCCGCTGAAAATGAAAAGCAGTCCAAACGCAACGGCTCCCAGCGAGATGACAATTGCAAACAAAAGCGGTAAGCTGAAACCGGTCCAACCCGGGCGAATGAGAAGATCGTAAGGGGCGAGAAATGGGACGAACCCGACCACGATAAGCAAAATTCTAAGTCCGACCGGCATCCGTTCCGAAAAAACAATTTGATCGTTTTCTGCGAGAAATGATGGCATCTTTTACCTGCCGTTTCAATTTAAATATGTCCCAATCCCAATTGTCCCAAATAATCTTCTGAGTCCTGGGTCAGGGAATTGCGATTTAGTGACAATATAAATATACTCCAGGACACCCTCCCCTGTATTAATTACATCATGCTCCGTTTCAGGCGGATTGTAGATCATGGAGCCGGAACTTACCCGCAAGGGTTCCGCCCACGGGAATCGAATCTCTCCCTCGCCCGAAATTGGAATAATGATCTCTTCGCCCCCTCCAGTGCTGTGCAGACCAACAGATTCCCCCGGTGAAAGCTTCACAAAACCGGATTTCAGGAAACGAGACTCGGGAGGACCGGCAAGCAGGTTTACTCGGCGCTGGTCATCTGTTGGATGGGCGTTCGATCTTGCTTTGAGGTTGGGATAGGACTCAACAGGGTTGAGGTTCATCCTTGCTCTTGTTGTAATGTTATGTCTATTATTCTTTTCATTTTAGCACCAGATACACAAGATAGGTGTCAGACAGGACGAAAAAGGCGATCATCGCACCGATGATGGTATTCACAAATAAAGTACTCTCCTGAATTCCTTCCGGTCGCCTTACAATCCCGATCCAAGCCGCGCAAAGCGGCAGCAGGGAGAAAAGGCCAAGAATCCGGAAATTGACCGGGAGTGGATAAACTGAAATTGCTGGAACGAGGAAGAAGTAACCCGCCGCAGCCAGCAAAAGTATTCCCGCCGCGCGAAATCCGAATACCCTCCCCCACCTGGCAACCCAGGTCTTCTTTCCGCCAAGGCGGTCCGCTTCCATATCCGGGATCTCAACCGAGAGAATGAATGCCAGACCGATCAGCAGCAGTGGAACCATGATAATCAAACCATTTCCTTCAAAAGTTCCTGTTGCGGCCAGGTACCCCATCCCCGGTAAAAAGGCTCCGGCCACAATGGACGTTGAAATTTCACCCAAGCCCCGGTAAGCAAGCCTGATCGGTGGAGCGGCATAGAACCATCCCAGCAGGTTCCCAGCAACTATCAAGCCAAAAAACCAAACGGGATAAGCGTAATAAACCGTGAATAATAAACCGAGAACCAAGGATAACAGGACCAGCATGACTGCGGCCCGCCTGGCAAAATCTTTCAATTCCGGGTTCCTCACCAGGATTCCACTGCCACCCGCAAAGGTGCTGGGGTCTCCAAACCGATCAGATTCCACGTCGAAATAATCATTGCTGAAAGATACCGAGAGCTGGGCAGTGAAAACGATTGAGTAGCCCCACAGCAGCCTTAAAAACTCTGGTTCCGCACCCAGGATGAGCGCCCAGGCAGCACCTATGGTATAGAGAACCAGGCTGGCCAGCAGGAATTGCGGTCGAGCCAACTTGATTATTTTCATCAAAGGTGTCTGTTCAATGTGCAAAGACTGCTCCGTTTACATGAATCCGGTTTTGGAAATCAAGATGAGCCGATCTTGAAAATAACAGGTGGCAAGATCGCATAAGGCAAAAAGCTCCTGTTTTCCTGCTTGTCTATTGTTTTCATCCCTTCTTTCAGGCAATCCAAACTTGAGAACTCAACCCTTTAGCACCACACCTTCAATCTTACCGACCGCCAGCCAGTCATCCATATTTCCGTATGCGCTTTTATCCACTCTGAAGGGTTCTACCACCTCGGCTTTTTCGATCCAGATCAGCACGAGATACCGCTTGCCGCCCCAACGCTTCAGCTGCTTTTCAGTCAACTGCAGCCCGGCCTGGTGATCATTGATCAATTGGAGTGACCCCTCTTCGGTTAATGCATCAGAATTCATCACGCACTTCACGTTTGCACGCACCTTGACTAATCCTTCGGCATCATTGTTCAGGAAATAGAGCATATCCCCTGCTTCAACCCTCCCATAGGGCATCTTCCTTCCTGTTGCGCCGCGAATGATCATGGTTTTTTCCCCGCTGAGGGCTCGGTCCATTTCCCTTGCCGCTGCATCGAGATATACCACGTGGTCCATTCTTCCTCCTCTAGAATTCGCTGGTTTTCATTCAATTGAGGCTTGCCTTCCTAACACCCTGATTGAAAGCAGGGTCAGCCATCGTGAGGGGACCTTTTTCTGCCCGAACTCCCAGTCCTTCCAGGCCATCCAGACCGATTCCAAAGTGTATCGTCCCTCTCCGTCCGCCTTGCTTTGCAGGAGGGAGAGCATTTCCAGCAATCGCGGATCATTCCCTACCCAGGGGAAACGCGATAAAACCTCTAGCACGTGCAGCAGGTCGTACCATACGAAAGGGACTTTGAGTTTGCGAAAATCCGTGCCCATGTAGAAGATATAGGGATGTTCAATGGCACTTTCGGACCACAACCGCAAGAGGGTTTCAACCCCCGTTTGGGCTGCGGGGCTATTCCGCCAATCGTCCATTACAGAAAATGCCTTAAGCATTGCCAGGGTTGCGAACGGGCAGGGGTCCCCTTTTCGACCCGGACCGCGGAAATTGCCCAACTCCTTCGAGACAACGCACGGCCAGCCGTTTTCACGGACCAGTCCTGCCAGGTATCCGGCAGCCTTTTGCATATTGGGATGTGATTGCATCCCCATCTTTGCAAGAGCATAGAGGAGCAATGGGGTATCGCAGAGCGCCCAAGCCCATTGATCCGCCCCTGTACCGCCGAAATGCGTTGGGATATTGATCGGCAGTTGGAAAGGACCCTCTTCCGCCTGGTGATCCAGGATCGGTCCGATAATGCCACCCATCCCAGGGTCATCGTTCTGGATCCCCAGTTCCGCCAGGAATGTCAATTTGTGGAAAGCTTGCCCCGCGCTTTTATGGCTTGAGATCACATTCCACGGCCAGACCGATAATTCCTTAATGATGGCTTGAACAATTGGGGCGCCCAGCATTCCCCGCCTGTCAGCCTGGACGGAGGGATCATCTTCCGGTTGACCGAGCAGGTCCAGCCGGGTTCGGTAGGCAATATAAGGCTCACCTTCAAGAAGCCAGTCGATGGGTATGTTCATCCCTTTTTATTATATATATGTTTCGAAATCGCCCTATTGATTTACTTTTAGCGGATTCGATTTGCGATATATCCTTAATTTCTCAACGCCATAGAAATTAACGGGCGGGGACCGCCGACTTCAGGCGGCAGAGGAAGACCGTTTCTCCTTTCATTAGAGAGTTGACAATTAATTAATGTTCGTAGTATATTTGTTCTATGAGTGACACACGT
>Ga0209254_10001113_pt1 | contig 23715 bp, 18 predicted proteins | sample FrelakmetDIP11DI_FD_187148 | JGI IMG/M metagenome (GOLD analysis project Ga0209254, IMG submission 187148) | Freshwater lake sediment microbial communities from the University of Notre Dame, USA, for methane emissions studies - DIP11 DI (SPAdes)... | ecosystem: Environmental > Aquatic >...
CGCGCTCGGCTACACGATGGTCTACGGCATCCTGAACCTGATCAACTTCGCCCACGGCGACGTGCTGATGATCGGCGCGCTGACCGCGCTGACCAGCATCCTGCTGCTGCAGGCGAAGTTCCCGGATCTGCCCGGCTGGCTGCTGATGATCGCCGGCATCGTGATCGCGATTCCCACCTGCGTGGCCGCCAGCCTGATCATCGAGCGGGTCGCCTACCGGCCGCTGCGCGGCGCGCCGCGGCTGGCGCCGCTGATCACCGCCATCGGCGTGTCGATCGTCCTGCAGACGGTGGCGATGCTGGTCTGGGGCCGCAGCTACATGACCTTCCCGTCGCTGCTGCCGTCGGAGCCGATTCACGTCCTCGGCGCCACCGTCACGGTCACCAAGCTGGTGGTGATCGGCCTGTCGGCGCTGATCATGATCGGGCTGATGGTGCTGGTGAACCGCAGCAAGCTGGGGCGCGCGATGCGCGCCACCGCCGAGAACCCGCGCGTCGCCGGCCTGATGGGCGTCGATCCCGACCAGGTGATCATGATCACCTTCGCCATCGGCGCGGCGCTTGCCGCGGTGGCCGGCGTGATGCTCGCCGCCACCTATTCGGTGGCGCACTTCTACATGGGTTTCCTGCCCGGACTGAAGGCCTTCACCGCGGCCGTTCTCGGCGGCATCGGCAACATACCCGGCGCGATGCTCGGCGGCCTGCTCCTCGGCCTGATCGAGGCGCTCGGCGCCGGTTACATCGGCGAGCTGACCGGCGGCGTCCTCGGCTCGCACTACCAGGACGTGTTCGCCTTCATCGTGCTGTGCGCGGTGCTGATCCTGCGCCCGAGCGGCCTGCTCGGCGAACGCGTCGCCGACCGCGCGTGACGGTACCGATGAAGCCCGGCCGCCCTCATCCCCTCCCCTGGCCCCGCGGGGCGCAGGGAAGCGCTCGTTCCGGCAACGGCTGATGCCGCTTTCCGCCAAAGGAACGATCCGGTGACGCTGCTGTTCCCCTCCCTGCGCAACCGGCCGGGCGCGGCAATCGCCGCCACCTTCGCCGTCGCCGCGGTGCTGATCGCGCTGCCGTTCGTCGTCGGCACGATGGGCAACGCCTGGGTGCGCGCGCTGGCGTTCGCCGCGCTGTACGTGATGCTCGCGCTGGGGCTGAACATCGTGGTCGGCTTCGCCGGCCTGCTCGACCTCGGCTACATCGCCTTCTACGCGGTCGGCGCCTACATGTACGCGCTGCTGGCCTCGCCGCACCTGACCAGCAACTTCCCGGCGCTCGCGGCGATGTTCCCGCAGGGCTTCCACAACTCGATCTGGATGGTGATCCCGCTCGGCGCCGCGCTGGCGGCGTTCTTCGGCGTCGTCCTCGGCGCGCCGGTGCTGAAGCTGCGCGGCGACTACCTGGCGATCGTCACCCTCGGCTTCGGCGAGATCATCCGCATCTTCCTCAACAACCTGAATGCGCCACTGAACCTCACCAACGGCCCGCAGGGGATCACGCTGATCGATCCTGTGCGGTTCGGCGGCGTCAGCCTGGCGCGCACGCTCGATCTTGGCTTCGTCAAGCTGCCCTCCGTGCATCTGTACTACTACCTGTTCCTGCTGCTGACGGTGATCACCGTCATCGTCTGCATCCGCCTGCAGGACTCGCGGCTCGGCCGCGCCTGGATGGCGATCCGCGAGGACGACATCGCCGCCAAGGCGATGGGCATCAACGTGCGCAACGTCAAGCTGCTCGCCTTCGCGCTCGGCGCCACCTTCGGCGGCGTGTCGGGCACCATGTTCGCCGCCTTCCAGGGCTTCGTTTCGCCGGAGTCCTTTTCCCTGATGGAGTCGGTCATCGTGCTGGCAATGGTCGTGCTCGGCGGGCTCGGTCACATCCCCGGCGTGATTCTCGGCGCGGTGCTGCTGTCCCTGTTTCCGGAGTTGCTGCGGCACACCGTGGTCCCCGTGCAGGAGCAGGTGTTCGGCCGCGTGCTGATCGACGCCGAAGTGCTGCGCATGATGCTCTATGGCCTGGCGATGGTGGTGGTCATGCTGTACCGGCCGAAGGGGCTGTGGCCGGCGCCCGAGCACGGTGTCAATCCGACCACGCGCGGTGACGGCGCCAGGGCGGGAGCGGCAGGATGAGCGCCGCACGGCCGCTCCGCAGGCGCTCGCTCCCCCCTTGGGGGGACAGCGCGCAGCGCGAAGGGGGTCCGATGAGCGCCGCACGGCCGCTCCGCAGGCGCTCGGCCTTGCAGGCCGCGCTCGCGCAGGCATGCGCTCGCCCGCTCGCAGGCGTGGCGCATGCCGCAGGGGCATCGGCCACGTCCGGCTCGCGCCCCCTCGGGGGGACAGACTGCAAGGCGAAGGGGGCCGGATGAGCGCGGCGGCCCGCGACGCACCGGTCCTGCGGGCCGCCGGCGTCAACAAGCGCTTCGGCGGCCTGCAGGCGCTCGCCGACGTCGGCGTGACGATCCGCCGCGGCCAGATCTACGGCCTGATCGGCCCGAACGGCGCCGGCAAGACCACCTTCTTCAACGTGCTCACCGGCCTGTACACGCCGGACTCCGGCAGCTTCGAACTCGCCGGCCGGCCGTATTCGCCGAGCGAACCGCACAAGGTCGCCGAGGCCGGCATCGCCCGCACGTTCCAGAACATCCGCCTGTTTCCGGAGATGACGGCGCTGGAGAACGTGATGGTCGGCCGCCATGTGCGCACCAAGGCCACCGCCCTCGGCGCGGTGCTGCGTACGCCATCGCAGCGCGCCGAGGAAGCAGCGATCCGCGCCCGCGCGATCGAGCTGCTCGACTATGTCGGCATCGGCCGCTATGCCGATTTCCAGGCGCGCACGCTCGCCTATGGCGACCAGCGCCGGCTGGAGATCGCCCGTGCGCTGGCCACCGACCCGAAGCTGCTCGCGCTCGACGAGCCGGCCGCCGGCATGAACGCCACCGAAAAGCTCGCCCTGCGCGAACTGCTCGTGCACATCCGCAGCGACGGCACGACGATCCTGCTGATCGAGCACGACGTGAAGCTGGTGATGGGGCTGTGCGACCGGGTCACCGTGCTCGACTACGGAAAGATCATCGCCGAGGGCACGCCGGCGGACGTGCAGCGCGATCCGGTGGTGATCGAGGCCTATCTGGGCGGCGCGCAGGCGACGGCGGGCCAGCCCGCTCCGCATACGATGTCATGAGCGCCGCACGGCCGCTCCGCAGGCGCTCGGCCTTGCAGGCCGCGCTCGCAGGCGTGGCGCATGCCGCAGGGGCATCCGCCACGTCCGGCTCGCGCCCCCTCGGGGGGAGAGCGCGCAGCGCGAAGGCTGTTAGATGAGCGCCGCGCGGCCGATCCTGAAGATCACTGGCCTGAAGGTCGCCTACGGCGGCATCCAGGCGGTCAAGGGCATCGACCTCGCGATCGGCGAGAGCGAACTGGTCACCCTGATCGGCGCCAACGGCGCCGGCAAGACGACCACGCTGAAGGCGATCACCGGCACGCAGGCCTGGGCGGGCGAAATCGAGTATCTCGGCGCCTCGACACAGGGGCTAGCGGCGCATCAGCTGCTGCGTCGCGGCCTCGTCATGGTGCCGGAAGGCCGCGGCGTGTTCACGCGGATGACCGTCACCGAGAACCTGCAGATGGGCGCCTTCGCGCGCGACGACTCGGCCGGCATCGCCGAGGACCTGGAACGAATGTTCGCGACCTTCCCGCGGCTGAAGGAACGAGCGAAGCAGCTGGCCGGCACGCTGTCCGGCGGCGAACAGCAGATGCTGGCGATGGCGCGCGCGCTGATGAGCCGGCCGAAGCTGCTGCTGCTCGACGAGCCATCGATGGGCCTGTCGCCGCTGATGGTCGAGAAGATCTTCGAGGTCGTGCGCTCGGTCGCCGCGCAGAAGATCCCGATGCTGCTGGTCGAGCAGAACGCCAGACTGGCGCTGGAATCGGCCCATCGCGCCTACGTGATGGACTCCGGCCTGATCACCCTGTCGGGCGACGCCAGGCAGATGCTGAACGACCCGAAGGTGCGTGCCGCTTACCTGGGCGAAGCGGCAACCTGAGCCACCGTTGTCCTTCCCGGCGCGCGCGGCGATCCTGCGCGCTGCGCCGGCGCGCCGGCGCGCGCACATTCTCGATCCGACGCGCAATCGGTTGTCGCCGACTCGCCTCATGCCGCGCCTGCCGCGGGCGGCCAGCCGACGTCGAGCCGGCGACGTCCACCGCGCCCGATCGCGCGCCGACGCGACGCCGGCATCACGAGCGAAATTGAACGATACGTTTCATGGAATACCCCAATTAGTTCACTATTCAAACAAGCGACTGACTGTGTGCTACAGTCTGGCCCACCATGACCGATCTCCGCAGCAGCCGGGCCGAAGTCGCTCCTGCCGCAACGCGCGACCCGGCGCATCCGCTGAACGCGCGCGAGCAGCTGCTTCGCCACGCCACGTCGATTTTCGCCGCCAAGGGCTTCGCCGCCGCCAGCACGCGCGAGATCTGCGACGCGGCGGGGGTCAACGTCGCCTCGATCCACTACTACTTCGGCGACAAGGAAAGCCTTTATCGCGAGGCGCTGCGGCGGCCGATCGCCGAGCTCACCGGGGCCTTCGGCCGCTTCGACGATCCGGCGCTGACCTTCGAGGAGGCGATCGGATTGTTCCTCGCGCCGTTCCTGCAGATGGCGTCCGATCCGTCCGAGGCCGCCTTCGATGCGCAGGTGATGAAGCTGCACCTGCGCGAGATGCTCGAGCCGTCCGGCGCGTTCCGCGAGATCGTCGAGCAGATGATCGCGCCGGCGCACCGTGCGCTGAGCGGCATGATCGCCCGTCACTGCGGCCTGCGCGCCGCCGACGACGACATCCACCAGCTCGCCTTCGCGATGGTGGCGATGGCCAACGATTACTGCATGTCGCGCGAGCTGATGAAAATGCTCGCCCCCGGCGTGCTCGGCCGAACCCGGGCGAACGAGAAGATCCTCGGCCGCCTGGTCCACTACGCGCGCGCGCTGCTCGACGACGAGGTCGCGCGCCGACGCCAGGCCGCGCGACCGGCGCGCGCCAGGCACGCCACGAGCGACACCCGACCGCGCGGATCACGCGATGTCCAAGCCAGGTAAACGTCCCCGGCCTTCAAGAGCCCGCGCTAGGGCGCTGCTCGCCGCCGTCGCCGCTGCCGGCGTGCTCGGCGCCGCCGCGCTGTGGACCGCCGCGTCGCCAGCACAGGAAGGCAAGACGCCGGCCGATGCCGCGAAGAAGGCCGCGCCCGCCGCCCGTCCCGCGCTGACGGTCACGCTGGCCGAGCCGCAGCCTGCCGACTGGCCGCAGGTGATCGCCACCAACGGCAACGTGGCCGCCTGGCAGGAGGCGGTGATCGGCGCCGAGCTGCCCGGGATGCGCATCACCGAGGTGCTGGTCAACGTCGGCGACAAGGTCGTGCGCGGCCAGCCGCTTGCCCGCATCGCTGCCGAGACGGTGCTCGCCGACCTGGCGCAGGCGCGCGCCGCCGTTGCCGAGGCGGAGGCCGCGCTCGCCGAAGCGAAGGTCAACGTCGAGCGGGCGCGGCAGCTGCAGACGCAGGGCTTCATCAGCCCGCAGGCCGGCCTGCAGTCGGCCACTGCCGAGCAGACCGCAGCGGCGCGGGTCGCCGCCGCGCAGGCCCGCGTGCAGACCGAGGAAGTCCGCCTCTCGCACACCCGCATCCTTGCCCCCGACGACGGGGTGATCTCGGCGCGCACGGCAACGGTGGGCTCGCTGGCGCAGAGCGGGCAGGAACTGTTCCGGCTGATCCGCGGCGGCCGCCTCGAATGGCGCGCCGAAGTGACGGCGAGCGAACTGGCGCGCGTTCAGCCGGGCATGGCCGCCACGCTGCAGCCGCCCGGCGGCGAGGCGCACGTGCGGGGCACGGTGCGCATGGTGGCGCCGACGCTTGATGCGCAAACGCGCAATGCCCTCGTCTACGTCGACCTGCCCGCCGGCAGCCCGCTGCGCGCCGGCATGTTCGTCAGCGGGCGGCTGCAGGTCGGCCAGGGCAGCGCACTGACGCTGCCGCAGAGCGCGGTCGTCCTGCGCGACGGCTTCGCCTACGTCTTCAGCGTCGGCGCCGACCGCCGCGTCGCCGAGGTGAAGGTCGAGCTCGGCCGCCGTGTCGGCGACCGCGTCGAGATCACGCGTGGGGTCACGCCGGCGATGAAGCTGGTCGCCTCGGGCGCCGCCTTCCTTGCCGACGGCGACACGGTGCGCGTGGTGGAGCCCGCCGCGTCGCCGCCGAAGGCGCAGGCGTCGACGAAGTAGCCGGCAGGCAACGGCAGGCAAGGGGCAGTCGAACATGGCCATCAACGTCTCCGCCTGGTCGATCCGCAACCCGACCCCGGCGATCCTGCTGTTCGTCATGCTGACGCTGGCCGGCACGCTCGGCTTCACGGGCATGAAGATCCAGCAGTTCCCGGACATCGATCTGCCCACCGTCACGGTCACCGCCTCGCTGCCCGGCGCGGCGCCGCCGCAGATGGAAACGGAGGTCGCGCGCAAGATCGAGAACTCGGTCGCCACGCTGCAGGGGATCAAGCACGTCTACACCAAAGTGCAGGACGGCACTGCCACCGTCACGGTCGAGTTCCGCCTGGAGAAGCCCACCCAGGAGGCGCTCGACGACGTGCGCGACGCGGTCTCGCGCATCCGCGCCGACCTGCCGGGCGACCTGCGCGATCCGGTCATCGCCAAGGCCAACCTCGCCGGCTCGCCGATCCTCACCTACACGATCGCCTCGCCGCGCCTGGACGAAGAGGCGCTGTCCTGGTTCGTCGACAACACCGTCGCCAAGAGCATGCTGGCGGTGCGCGGCGTGGGCGCGGTCGCGCGCGTCGGCGGCGTCGACCGCCAGGTGCTGGTCGAGATCGACCCGGCCAAGCTGCTCGCGCTGAACGCCACCGCCGCCGACATCTCGCGCCAGCTGCGGCAGATCCAGCAGGAGGCCTCGGGCGGCCGCGCCGACATCGGCGGTGTCGAGCAGTCGGTGCGCACCATCGGCACCGTGCAGTCGGCGGGGGAACTCGCCGCGATGGACATCGTGCTGTCGGACGGGCGCCGCATCCGGCTCGACCAGGTCGCGCGCGTGACCGACACGGTCGCCGAGCAGCGCAGTGCCGCGCTGCTCGACGGCAAGCCGGTGGTGGGCTTCGAGATCACGCGCAGCCGCGGTGCCGGCGAAACCGAGGTCGCCGCCGGCGTGCGGGCGGCGCTGGAGAAGCTGCGCGCCGAGCACCCGCACGTGCAGGTCACCGAGGCGTTCAACTTCGTCGATCCGGTGCAGGAGAATTTCGAGGGCAGCATGTGGCTGCTGATCGAAGGCGCGATCCTCGCGGTGATCGTGGTCTGGCTCTTCCTGCGCGACTGGCGCGCCACCTTCGTCGCCGCCACCGCGCTGCCGCTGTCGATCCTGCCGGCGTTCGGCTTCATGTACTTCCTCGGCTTCACGCTGAACGTGGTGACGCTGCTATCGCTGTCGCTGGTGGTCGGCATCCTGGTCGACGACGCCATCGTCGAGATCGAGAACATCATGCGGCACCTGCGCATGGGCAAGACGCCCTTCCAGGCGGCGATGGAGGCAGCCGACGAGATCGGCCTGGCGGTGATCGCCACCACCTTCACGCTGATCGCGGTGTTCCTGCCCACGGCCTTCATGAGCGGCGTGGCCGGCAAGTTCTTCGTGCAGTTCGGCTGGACCGCGGCGATCGCCGTGTTCTTCTCGCTGGTGGTGGCGCGGATGCTGACGCCGATGATGGCCGCCTACCTGCTGCGCCGGCCCGACAAGGATCATTCGCAGCCGCGCTGGCTGACGCTGTACCTGCGCTGGGCCGCCTGGTGCCTGCGGCACCGCATCGCCACGCTGGCGGGCGCGGCGCTGTTCTTCTTCGGCTCCTTCGCGCTGGTGCCGCTGCTGCCCACCGGCTTCATTCCGCCCGACGACCTGTCGCAGACACAGGTCTACCTGTCGCTGCCGCCCGGCAGCACGTTCAGGCAGACGCTGGCCACGGCCGAGCAGGCCCGCGCGATCGTCGAGCGAAACCCGCACGTGAAGCTCGTCTACACCGCGGTCGGCGGCGGCGCGGCGGGCTCGGATCCCTTCGCCGTTCGCGGCGCGGCCGAAGCCCGCAAGGCCACGCTGACCATCAACATGACCCCGCGCGGCGAGCGCCATGGCTTCCTCGGCCTCGTCGGCGGCACCACCAAGCAGGACATCGAAGGGCAGCTGCGCGACGCACTCGCCGCGCTGCCCGGCGCGCGCGTGACCGTCGGGCTGGGGGGCTCGACCTCCAAGTACGTCCTGGTGCTGGCGAGCGAGGACGGCCGCGTGCTGGCCGAGCACGCCCGCCAGGTCGAACGCGAGCTGCGCACGATTCCCGGCATCGGCAACGTGACGACCAGCGCCAGCCTCGTGCGGCCGGAGCTGACCGTGCGGCCCGACTTCGCGCGCGCCGCCGACCTCGGCGTCACCTCGGCGGCGATGGCCGACACGCTGCGCATCGCCACCGCCGGCGACTACGACCAGGGGCTGGCCAAGCTCAACCTGTCGCAGCGCCAGGTCCCGATCGTGGTCAAGCTGCCGCCCGATGCGCGCCAGGACCTGGCGCTGCTCGAGCGCCTGCCGGTGCCCGGCAAGCAGGGGCCGGTGATGCTCGGCAACGTCGCCCGGCTGTCGATCGACAGCGGCCCGGCCGAGATCGACCGCTACGACCGGCTGCGCAACATCAACTTCGACATCGAACTCGGTGAGGTGCCGCTCGGCGAGGTCGAGCGGCAGGTCCTCGTCCTGCCCAGCCTCGCGAATCTTCCGCCCGGCGTGATCCAGACCACGGTGGGCGACGCCGAGGCGATGAACGAGCTGTTCGCCAGCTTCGGCCTGGCGATGGCCACCGGCGTGCTGTGCATCTACATCGTGCTGGTGCTGCTGTTCCGCGACTTCGTGCAGCCGGTGACGATCCTGGCGGCGCTCGTGCTCTCCGTGCCCGGCGCGTTCCTGGCGCTGTTCGTCACCGGCAGCACGCTGTCGATGCCGTCGATGATCGGCCTGATCATGCTGATGGGCATCGCCACCAAGAACTCGATCCTGCTGATCGATTACGTCATCCTCGCCCGCAACGGCGTCGACGGCAACCCGCCGCTCACCCGCTGGGACGCGGTGCTCGATGCCTGCCGCAAGCGGGCGCGACCGATCGTCATGACCACCATTGCGATGGGCGCCGGCATGATGCCGATCGCGCTGGGCATCGGCACCGACCCGAGCTTCCGCGCACCGATGGCGATCGTGGTGATCGGCGGGCTGATCACCTCGACCTTTCTCTCGCTGCTGGTGATCCCGGTCGTGTTCACCTACGTGGACGACGCGATCAACGCCGTGAAAAGGCTGCTCGGCCTGCGCTACGTGACGCCCGCGCAGCGCGGGCTGACGCCGCGCCCGGAGGCCGCCGAATGAGCCCGGCGACGACGCGCCGCCGCCTGCTGGCGGCAGCGCTTGCCGGCGGTGCGGCCTGGCTCGCCGGCTGCACGGTCCGCGTCGTCCCGCCCGCCGAAGAGACGGCCGGCGGCGACGAGGCGCGCCACCCGGCCGCCGCGGGCGCGGCCGGCGTGCGCGACGGCATCGCCTTCGTCGAGGCCGACTGGCTCGACGCCGGGCGCGATCGCCCGGTGCCGGTGCGGTTATATCTGCCGGAGATCGCCGCGCCCGCCACGCCGGCGCCGCTGGTGCTGTTCTCGCACGGCCTCGGCGGTTCGCGGCGCGGCTATGGCTATCTGGGCAGCCATTTCGCGCGCAGCGGCATGGCGAGCCTGCACGTGCAGCACGTCGGCAGCGATCGCGCGCTGTGGAGCGGCAGCCCGTTCGACCTGGCGGCGCGGCTGCAGTCGGCGGCGCAGGAGCGTGAGGCGGTCGAACGCGTGGCCGACCTGCGCTTTGCGCTGGACCGGATGCTCGCGCTCGATGCCGGCGATCCGCTGGGCCTGGCGATCGACACCTCGCGCATCATCGTCGCCGGGCATTCGTACGGCGCCAACACGGCGCTGCTCGCCAGCGGCGCGCGGGTCGAGCGTGCCGGCCGCCTCGTCGATCTGCGCGATCCGCGCCTGGCGGCAGCGATCCTGCTGTCGGCGCCGCCGTTCTACGGCGAGAGCGCCCTGGCGAACGTCCTTCGCCCGGTGTCGCTGCCCACGCTGCACGTGACCGCCACCGGCGACGACATCCGGATTCCCGGCTTCTACTCCCCGGTCGGCGACCGCATCGCCGTTTTCGAGGCCACCGGCAGCGCGCAGAAGGTGCTCGCGGTGTTCGAGGGCGGCTCGCACAGCATCTTCACCGACCGGCCGGGCACCGGCGGCGTCGATCTCAACCCGCGCGTGAAGCGCGCCACGCAGGACCTGTCGGCCGCCTTTCTCGCCAGCGTGTTCGACGGCCGCCACGACGCGCTGCGCACCTGGCCCGCGCGGCATCGCGAGATCGTCGCGCGCTTCGACCGGCAACCGGCACTCGCCTGACCGCGCGAGCTCAGCCGAGCCGGCTGCCGCTGCGCGGGCCGGGCGGCGCATACGACGCGTTCACGCTCGCCGCCCGCGCCGCCGGCCCGGCGTCGATCACCCCCGGTCGGCGCTGGCCAGCGCCGCCACCACCGCTGGCGGCGCCTGCACGAGTTCGATCAGCACGCCCTCGCCGCTGAGCGGAAACTCGTCGCTGCCCTTCGGGTGGACGAAGCAGATGTCGTGGCCGGCGGCGCCCTTGCGGATGCCGCCGGGGGCGAAGCGCACGCCCTGCGCCGTCATCCACGCCACCGCGGCCGGCAGGTCGTCGATCCACAGGCCGACGTGATTCAGCGGCGTGGCGTGCACCGCCGGCTTCTTCCCGGCATCGACCGGCTGCATCAGGTCGACCTCGACCTCGTGCGGTCCGCTGCCCAGCGCGCAGATGTCCTCGTCGACGTTCTCGCGCGCCGAGACGAAGTTGCCCTTGACCTGCAGCCCGAAGATGCCGACCCAGAGCGAGCGCAGCCGCTGCTTGTCGGCGCCGCCGATGGCGATCTGCTGGATGCCCAGCACCCGGAACGGACGATCCGTGCTCATGTTGCCCCCGCGAACCTGAGGATCGGTTGATCGACGGCGAGGCTGTCGCCCTGGCTCGCCAGGACCTGCTCGACGACCGAATCGGCGTGCGCCAGCAGCACGTTCTCCATCTTCATCGCCTCGATCACCGCCAGCCGCTGGCCGGCCTTCACTTCGTCGCCCTCCTTCACCGCGAGGTCGACCAGCAGCCCCGGCATGGGCGACAGCAGGAAGGCGGACAGATCCGGCGGTGGTTTCACCGGCATCTTGCGCAGCAGTTCGTCGGCGCGCGGCGAGATCACTGTGGCATCGACGGACACGCCGTCGTGCATCAGCCGGTAGTGCAGGCCGACGCGGTCCACCTGCAGCACCAGCGGCCGGCCGTCCAGGTGCGCCTCGAAGCGTGTGTCGCGCAGCCTCCAGCCGGTGATCAGCGTGTGCGTCGCGCCTTCGCATTCCAGCGTGTAGCCGCCGGCCGCGGGCCTGACATCGATGCGGTAGCCGGCCTCGCCGATCCGCACCACGAACTCGGTCGGCACGCCGACCTCGTGCCCGGGCAGCTGGCCGCTGATGCGCGCGGCGCGCTCGCGAACGCGGCGGTGGATCACCGCCGCGGCGCAGACCAGAACGCGTGTTCCGTCCTCGCCGGCGGTGGCACCGCGGAAGCCTTCCGGGTACTCCTGGGCGATGAAGCCGGTGTTGAACTGCCCCGCGACGAAGCGCGGGTGATTGAGCAGCGCCGCCTGGAAGGCGACATTCGAGGCGACGCCGCGGATCACGAAGGCGTTGAGCGCGCTGCGCATGCGCTCGATCGCGTCGGGCCGGTCGGCGCCATGAACGATCAGCTTGGCGATCATCGAGTCGTAGTAGACGGGGATCTCGCCGCCCTCGTAGACGCCCGTATCGATGCGCACGCCACCGGAGGCCGGCTCGCCGGCGGCGACGATATCCGCCTTCGGAGGCTGGAACTGCACCAACCGGCCGGTCGACGGCAGGAAGCCGCGCAGCGGATCCTCGGCGTTGATCCGGCACTCGATGGCCCAGCCGTCGCGCTTGAGGTCGGCCTGCGTGAACGGCAGCTTCTCGCCGGCGGCCACGCGCAGCATCATCTCGACGAGATCGAGCCCGGTGATGCATTCGGTCACCGGGTGCTCGACCTGCAGCCGCGTGTTCATCTCCAGGAAGTAGAAGCTCTGGTCCCTGCCGACCACGAACTCGACGGTGCCGGCGCTCTGGTACTTCACCGCCTTGGCCAGCGCCACCGCCTGCTCGCCCATCGCGCGGCGCGTCGACGCGCTGATGAACGGGCTCGGCGCCTCCTCGATCACCTTCTGATGGCGGCGCTGGATCGAGCACTCGCGCTCCCACAGGTAGACGCAGTTGCCGTGCGCGTCGCCGAGCACCTGGATCTCGATGTGGCGGGGCTCCTCGACGAACTTCTCGATGAACACGCGGTCGTCGCCGAAGCTCGCCCGCGCCTCGTTGCGACACGAGGTGAAGCCGTCGAACGCGTCGCGGTCGGCGAAGGCCACGCGCAGGCCCTTGCCGCCGCCGCCGGCGCTGGCCTTGATCATCACCGGGTAGCCGATGCCGCGCGCGATCTCCACCGCCTGCTCGGCGGAATCGATCGGCGCGTTGTGCCCCGGAATCGTATTGACCCTGGCCTCGATCGCCAGCTTCTTCGAGGCGATCTTGTCGCCCATCGCGGCGATCGAGTAGTGCTTCGGGCCGATGAAGACGATGCCCTCCTCCTCGACGCGGCGGGCGAAGACCTCGTTCTCCGACAGGAAGCCGTAGCCGGGATGGACCGCCTGCGCGCCGGTCTTGCGGCACGCGTCGATGATGCGGTCCATCGCCAGGTAGGACTCGCGGCTCGGCGCCGGGCCGATCGGAACGGCCTCGTCGGCGAGCTCGACGTGCAGCGCCTCGCGGTCGGCCTCCGAGTAGACGGCCACCGTCGCGATGCCGAGCTTCTTCGCCGTCTTGATCACGCGACAGGCGATTTCGCCGCGGTTGGCGATCAGGATCTTCCCGAACATCCTCAGTCTCCCCTTGTTCGATGATGAATGACGCCGCCCAGGCGGCTAAGACGGCGCTCCGCGCCTATGACTCACAGCCCGCGCAGCGGGCGTCATGGCGGCCGCAGGCCGCGTCATCCGTCATTCCTCATGCACTCACAGCGGAATGTTGCCGTGCTTGCGCCACGGGTTTTCCAGCTTCTTGTCGCGCAGCATGGCCAGCGAGCGGCAGATGCGCTTGCGCGTCTCGTGCGGCTGGATCACGTCGTCGATGTAGCCGCGGCTGCCGGCGACGAACGGGTTGGCGAAGCGGCTCTTGTACTCGGCCTCGCGCGCGGCGAGCTTGGCCGGATCGCTCTTGTCCTCGCGGAAGATGATCTCGACCGCGCCCTTGGCGCCCATCACCGCGATCTCGGCGTTCGGCCAGGCGAAGTTGACGTCGCCGCGCAAGTGCTTGGAGCTCATCACGTCGTAGGCGCCGCCGTAGGCCTTGCGCGTGATCACCGTGACCTTCGGCACCGTGCACTCGGCGTAGGCGTACAGCAGCTTGGCGCCGTGCCGGATGATGCCGCCGAATTCCTGCGCGGTGCCCGGCATGAAGCCCGGCACGTCGACGAAGGTGATGACCGGGAAGTTGAAGGCGTCGCAGAAGCGCACGAAGCGCGCCGCCTTGATCGAGCTCTTGATGTCGAGGCAGCCGGCCAGCACCAGCGGCTGGTTGGCGACGATGCCCACGGCCTGGCCGTCCATGCGCGCGAAGCCGATCACGATGTTGCGCGCGTTGTCGGGCTGGATCTCGAAGAAGTCGTTGTCGTCGACCGTCTTGACGATCAGTTCCTTGATGTCGTACGGCTTGTTCGGGTTGTCCGGAACCAGGGTGTCGAGCGAGTAGTCGAGTCGCTCGGCCGGGTCGTCGGTGCGGCGCACCGGCGGCTTTTCCTTGTTGTTCAGTGGCAGGTAGTTGAACAGCCGCCGGACCATCATCAGCGCCTCGACGTCGTTCTCGAAGGCCAGGTCGGCCACCCCGGAACGCGTGCTGTGCGAAACGGCGCCGCCGAGTTCCTCGGCGGTGACCGTCTCGTGGGTGACGGTCTTGACCACCTCCGGCCCGGTGACGAACATGTACGAGCTGTCCTTGACCATGAAGATGAAGTCGGTCATCGCCGGGCTGTACACCGCGCCGCCGGCACACGGACCCATGATCACGCTGATCTGCGGGATCACGCCGGAGGACACCACGTTGCGCTGGAACACCTCGGCGTAGCCGCCGAGCGAGGCGACGCCCTCCTGAATGCGCGCGCCGCCGGAGTCGTTCAGCCCGATCACCGGCGCGCCGACCTTCATCGCCTGGTCCATGATCTTGCAGATCTTCTCGGCGTGCGCTTCCGAAAGGGCGCCGCCGAAGACGGTGAAGTCCTGGCTGAACACGAACACCAGCCGGCCGTTGACCGTGCCGTAGCCGGTGACGACGCCGTCGCCCGGGATCCGGTTCTCGTCCATGCCGAAGTCGATGCAGCGGTGTTCGACGAACATGTCCCATTCCTCGAACGAGCCCGGGTCGAGCAGCAGCTCGAGGCGCTCGCGCGCCGTGAGCTTGCCCTTGACGTGCTGCGCGTCAATGCGCTTCTGTCCGCCGCCGAGGCGCGCCTTGCCGCGCTTGGCCTCGAGCATCTGCTGGATGGTGTGCATGGATCAGCTCCGCAGGTTCAGTGAAACAGGTCGAGCAGCCGGCGCGCCGCCACCGACGCGTCCAGCCGTCCGGCGCGCACCTGCGCGCCGCATTCGGGCAGCGCGGCGCGCACCGCCGGGTGGGCGCGGAAGCGCGCCTTCAGGCCGGCATCGATGCGCTCCCACATCCAGGCTTCGTCCTGGCGGCGGCGGCGCGCGGCCAGCCGGTCGCCGGCCGCCGCCTGTTCGCGGCAGCGCTGCACCGCCCGCCAGAACTCGTCGAGTCCCTCGCCGGCGAGCGCGCTCACCTGCTGCACCTGCGGTTGCCCGCCGCCGTCGTCGCCGCGGCTGCGCAGGCCGATCAGCCGCAGCGTCGAGGTGATCTGCGCCTGCGCGCGCAGCGCGGCGTCCGGATCGAGGTCGGCCTTGTTGACGAGCACGATGTCGGCGAGCTCCATCACGCCTCGCTTGATCGTCTGCAGGTCGTCGCCGGCGTTGGGCAGCTGCATCAGCACGAACACGTCGGTCATGCCGGCCACCGCGCTCTCGCTCTGGCCGACGCCGACGGTCTCGACGATGACGACGTCGTGGCCGGCCGCCTCGCACACGCGGATCGCCTCGCGCGTCTTCTCGGCCACGCCGCCGAGCGTGCCGCTCGACGGGCTCGGGCGGATGAACGCCTGCGGGTGCACCGACAGCCGCTCCATCCGCGTCTTGTCGCCGAGGATCGAGCCGCCCGAGACGCTCGACGACGGATCGACGGCGAGCACCGCCACGCGGTGGCCCTGGCCGATCAGCTGCAGCCCGAGCGCTTCGATGAAGGTCGACTTGCCCACGCCGGGCACGCCGGAGATGCCGAGCCGAAGCGACCGGCCCGAGGCCGGCAGCAGCGCGTTGAGCACGTCGTCGGCGCGGGCGCGGTGGTCGGCGCGCGTGGACTCGAGCAGCGTGATCGCCTTGGCGACCGCCCGCCGCTGCCTGGGTCCGGGAGCGCCGAGCACGTCGTCGACCAGCGCCTGATCGGCCGGCGCCAGCATCAGCCCTCGAGCGCCTTGCGGATCTGCGCCAGGACTTCGCGCGCGCTCGCCGGGATCGGCGTGCCGGGGCCGAAAATGCCCCTGACCCCGGCCGCCTCCAGGAACGCGTAGTCCTGCTTCGGCACCACGCCGCCGACGAACACAACGATGTCCTCGCCGCCCTGCTGCTTCAACCCGGCGATGATCGCCGGCACCAGCGTCTTGTGGCCGGCGGCGAGCGTCGACACGCCGACGGCGTGCACGTCGTTCTCGATCGCCTGCCGCGCGCACTCCTCGGGCGTCTGGAAGAGCGGGCCGATGTCGATGTCGAAACCGAGGTCGGCGAAGGCCGTGGCCACCACCTTCGAGCCGCGGTCGTGTCCGTCCTGGCCCAGCTTGGCGATCATCACCCGCGGCCGACGGCCGTGCCGCTCGGCGAACTCGGCGATCGCCTGGCGGACCTCGTCCCAGCTCTCCGCCGAGTCGTAGGCCGCCGCGTACACGCCGGCCACCTTCTGGATGTCGGCGCGGTGGCGGCCGAAGACCTTCTCCAGCGCGTCGCTGACCTCGCCGACCGTCGCCCGCGCCCGCATCGCCGCGATCGACAGCTCCAAGAGGTTGCCCTCGCCGCTGGCCGCCGCCTCGGTCAGCGCCTTCAGCGCCGCCTCGACCTTCGCCGCGTCGCGCGCGGCGCGGACCTGCGTCAGCCGTGCGATCTGCTTCTCGCGGACCTTGACGTTGTCGACCTCGAGGATCTCGACCGCGTCTTCGTTCGGCGGCCTGTACTTGTTGACACCGACGATGACGTCGCGGCCCGAGTCGATCCGCGCCTGCTTCTCGGCGGCCGCCGCCTCGATCTTCAGCTTGGCCCAGCCGGAGGCCACCGCGCGTGTCATGCCGCCCTGCTGCCGGACCTCCTCGATGATCGCCCACGCCTTTTCCGCCATCTCGTGGGTGAGCCGCTCCATCAGGTAGCTGCCGGCCCACGGGTCGACGACGCGGGTGATGTGCGTCTCCTCCTGCAGGATCAGCTGCGTGTTGCGGGCGATGCGCGACGAGAACTGGGAGGGCAGCGCGATCGCCTCGTCGAAGCTGTTGGTGTGCAGGCTCTGCGTGCCGCCGAACACCGCCGCCATCGCCTCGATCGTGGTCCGGACGATGTTGTTGTACGGGTCCTGCTCGGTGAGGCTCCAGCCCGAGGTCTGGCAGTGCGTGCGCAGCATCAGGCTCTTGGGGCTCTTGGCACCGAAGCCCTTCATGATCCGGCACCACAGCAGGCGCGCCGCCCGCATCTTGGCGATCTCGAGATAGAAATTCATGCCGATGCCCCAGAAGAAGCTGAGGCGGCCGGCGAATTCGTCGACATCCAGCCCGCGCGCGATCGCCGTCTTCACGTACTCCTGGCCATCGGCGAGCGTGAAGGCGAGTTCGAGCGCCTGATTGGCCCCGGCCTCCTGCATGTGGTAGCCGGAGATGGAGATCGAGTTGAACTTCGGCATCCGCTTCGCCGTGTACTCGATGATGTCGGCGACGATCCGGATCGAGGGCTCGGGCGGGTAGATATAGGTGTTGCGGACCATGAACTCCTTGAGGATGTCGTTCTGGATGGTCCCGGAGAGCTTCTCCTGCGCCACGCCCTGCTCTTCGCCGGCGACGACGAAGCCGGCCAGCACCGGCAGCACGGCGCCGTTCATCGTCATCGACACGCTCACCTTGTCGAGCGGGATGCCGTCGAACAGGATCTTCATGTCCTCGACCGAGTCGATCGCCACGCCGGCCTTGCCGACATCGCCGGTCACGCGCGGGTGGTCCGAGTCGTAGCCGCGGTGCGTGGCCAGATCGAAGGCGACCGACACGCCCTGCCCACCGCCGGCGAGGGTCTGCCGGTAGAAGGCGTTGCTTTCCTCGGCGGTGGAAAAGCCGGCGTACTGGCGGATCGTCCACGGCCGCACCGCGTACATCGTCGCCTGCGGCCCGCGCACGAACGGCTCGAAGCCTGGCAGCGTGTCGGCGTACGGCAGGCCGGCGACATCGGCCGCGGTGTACAGCGGCCTGACGGTGATGCCCTCGGGCGTCACCCAGTCGAGCCGCTCGAGTTCACCGTCGGGCGCGGACCTGGCCGCGGCCTTGGCCCACTGCTCGAGCGTTGCCCGCGCGAATTCCGAAGCCTTGCTCATCGTCTTTCTCCTCGGCGCCACGCCCGCCGCCGTCGGCGACCGGCGGCACGGCCTGCTGTGCGCCGATCTTACATGATGCATAATTATGAATGCAAAGCTGCCGTCACCCTGACGCGCCGACCCCGCCCCGCGCATGCCTGCCGCCGATACCCTGACCGCGCCGCGTTCGCTGTCGCCGCGCGCCCTGTACCAGGAGGTTGCCGAGCGGCTGCGCCAGCAGATCTTCGCCCGCGAACTCGAGCCGGGCAGCTGGATCGACGAGCAGAAGCTGTCCACCGAGTACGGTATCAGCCGCACGCCGCTGCGCGAGGCGCTCAAGGTTCTCGCGGTCGAGGGCCTGGTGACGATGAAGGTGCGGCGCGGTGCCTACGTCACCGAGATGTCGACCGACGACGTCGCGCAGGTGTACCACCTGCTCGGCCTGCTCGAGGCCGACGCGGCCGGCGAAGTGGCGCGCCGGGCGAGCGAGGCGCAGCTGGCGGAGCTGCGCCGGCTGCACGAAAGGCTCGAGCGGCACGTGAAGAACCGCGACGCGTTCTTCGCCACCAACGAGGCGTTTCACCTGAAGCTGCTGGAGATCGCCGGCAACCGCTGGCGCACGCAGATCGTCACCGACCTGCGCAAGGTGATGAAGCTCAACCGTCATCATTCGCTGTTCCGCCAGGGCCGGCTGGCCGGTTCGCTCGCCGAGCATCGCGAACTGATCGCGGCAATCGCCGACCGCGATGCCCGCGCCGCCACACGGCTGATGCGCAGCCACTTCGACAACGGCCTGGAGGCGGCGAGCCACTGAGCCGCGCCGGCGTCGCCGCCGGCGGCCGCGCAGCGTCGGCCCGGCCGGCGCCTTTCAGTGGCGCTCGAGCACCTCCATTTTCTTGCCCGACGTGCTCATCCGCGAGCCGACCAGCGGGATCGGCCGGCCCGGCAGCAGCATGTGCCAGTAGATCGGCTTGAACGCCAGCTTGCCGAGGTGGTTGAGCCGCGTTTCCTCGAGCAGCGACATCGGCCCGAGTACCGGCAGCGGGAACTTGCCCGGCACCGGCTGGATGTCGTAGTTGAAGTCGATCAGGATCGCCTTGCCGTGGCCGGTCTCGATGAAGCAGTTGGCGTGGCCGTCGGCGAGCGGCTGCGCTTGCTTGCCGTCGATTTCGCGCAGCAGGTTGTGGACCACGACCTCGGCCTGGAAGTGGGCCACCGAGCCCGCCTTCGAGGTCGGCACGTTGGTGTTGTCGCCGAGCAGAAAGACGCGCTCGGCCCGCATCGCCTTCAGCGTCTGCTTCTCGGTCAGGCCGAAGCCGAGGCCGTCGCCGAGGCCGGCGTCGTCGATCACTTCCGCGCCCTCGTGCGGCGGGATCGTCACCAGCAGGTCGTAAGGAATGGTCTTGCCGTCGGGGCAACCGATCGCCTTGTCGGTCACGCTGAACAGCGACGCGTTGGCCACCACCTTGATGCCCTTGCCGACCAGCATGCCGGTCAGCATCTCGTTGCAGATCGGCTTGGTGAAGGCGCCGGTCAGCGGCGTGACCAGCGTGATCTCGGTCTTCTCGCGCAGCCCACGCCGGGTCAGGTAGTCCTCGACCAGGCAGGCGAACTCCAGCGGCGCCACCGGGCACTTGATCGGCATCTCGGCGATGTCGATCACCAGGTCGCCGCCCTTGAACTCCTGCAGCGCGCCGGCCAACCGCAGGGCGGAGTCCGGCGTGTAGAAGCCGTGCGCGCGCTTGCCCCACTGCTCGGGCAGGCCGTCGATGGCGTCGACCACCGTGCGACAGCCCAGCGCCAGCACCAGCCAGTCGTAGGCGTGGCTGCCCTTTTCGGTCGTCACCGCGCGCAGATGCGTGTCGATGGCGGCGACGCGCTCGACCAGGTACTGGACGCCCGCACCGACGAACTCGGCGTTGTCGCGCTGGATGTCGGCGAGCGTGCGGTAGCCGGGCGTCTGGAACGGCAGGAACAGCATGCCCGGCTGGTAGGTGTGCTTCGGCGAATCGCCGATCAGCTTGATCTGCAGGGGCAGGTTGCGCCTGCGCGCCTGCCTGGCCAGCAGATTGGCCGCCACCAGCCCACCGGTGCCGTCGCCGAGCACGAGCACGGTCGTCGTCATGCCGCCTCCCGCGGTCCGCTTCCGAATGCGAACCCTGCGCCGCATCGTAGCCAAGGCAGTGCGAGGTGCCCACGCCGGCGTGCCGGCTCGCTGAGCCAGATCAAGCGCTGCGCAAGGCCGTGTCGCAGCAGAAGCACCGATACGCCCATCGGCATCGACACCGCGGGCGCGCCGCCTCGGCTGCGAGGCGCGACGACGCCGGTCAGCCGGCTTCCACGAGACCGAGCCGCGCCATCCAGTCGGCAAGCGCGCGGTCGGCGGCCGAGCCGGCCTGCAGCCCGGCGTGCACGCTCGCCCGGTCCGCAGCCGGCCGGTTCTGGCTCAGCTTGAACTTGCCTTCGAGCCGCTCGACCTCGATCGTCAGGCCGACGATGCCGCGCTTCATCCGCTCGCGGAACTCCTCGCCCAGTTCGTCCCACTGCCGGCGGTAGCCGTGATCGTGGCGGTCGATCAGCGCCTTGAGGATGCGCTCCTTGGCCTCGGCATCGTGGGTGACCGAAACGCGGCCGGCGGCATGCACGACGATGTAGTTCCAGGTCGGCACCGCCTCGCGTGCCGAATACCGGCGCGGCGATATGTAGGCGTCGGGGCCGTGGAAGATCGCCGCGACCGCTGCACCGTCGCCCCACCGCTGCCAGTGCGGGTTCGCCCGGGCGACATGGCCGAGCAGCAACAAGCCCTCGCCGCCCGCCTCGACCTCCAGCGGCAAATGGGTGAAATGCGGCTCGCCGTCGGCCACCGACACCAACGTCGCCAGCGGCCGCTCGCGCATCAGCGCGATCAGCGTCGCGTGCTCGCCGACCGCGAAATGCGGCGGCTGATAAAGCGTCATCGTGCCCCCTTCGCGCTGCGCGCATCCGACGGCCGCGCCTGCAGGCGCGGCCGCTTCACGAGGCACTCGCCCGTGCGCCGGCACGGGCTCGTGCCCATGCTCAGCCCCTCCAAAGGAGCGCGCGCCGGACACGGGGCGTGCCCTGCGGCATGACCCGTGCCGGCGAGCCGGCGAGCGCCTGCAAGCCCGAGCGCCTTCGCAGCGGCCGCGCGGCGCTCACTGCAGCCCCGCGTCCTCGGCCAGGCCGAGCATCAGGTTGAGGTTCTGCACCGCGGCGCCGCTCGCCCCCTTGCCGAGGTTGTCCAGCCGCGCCACCAGCAGCGCCTGCCGCGCGGCGTCGTTGGCGAAGACGAACAGTTCCAGCCGGTTGGTGCCGTTCAGCGCCTCCGGCTCGAGGAACGCACCCTCGCGCAGTGCGGTGCTGTCGTTGAGCCCCCGCACGGTGACGAAACGCTGGCCGGCATAGTGCTCGGCGAGCGCCGCGTGCAGGTCACCGCCGGCAACCGGGCGAGGCAGTGCCGCGAGTTGCAGCGGCACGTGCACCAGCATGCCGCGGCGGAAGTAGCCCACCGCGGGCGAGAACAGCGGCGCGTGCTCGAGCAGCGCATGGGCGCGCATCTCGTCGACATGCTTGTGCTTCAGGGTCAGTCCGTAGGCGCCGAAGCTCTGCGGCCGCGCGCCCGGCGCCGGCTGCTCGAAGCTCTCGATCATCTTGCGGCCGCCGCCGGAGTAACCCGAGATCGCATGCACCGTGAGCGGCAGATCGGCGGGCAGCAGGTTCCGCTCGCGCAGCGGCCGCACCAGCGCAAGGAATCCGGTCGGGTAGCAGCCCGGGTTGGAGACCCGGCGCGAGCCGGCGATCCCCGCCCGCTGCGCCGCCGTCAGTTCGGCGAATCCGTAGGCCCAGCCGGCGGCCGTGCGGTGCGCCGTGCTGGCGTCGATCACGCGGGTGCGCTCATTGGCGATCAACGCCACCGCTTCGCGCGCTGCGCCGTCCGGCAGGCAGAGGACCACCAGGTCGACCGCGTTGACCATCTCGCGCTTGGCCGCCGGATCCTTGGCGCGTTCGCGCGGCAGGCTCGCCAGTTCGACATCGCCGCGCGCGGCCAGCCGCTCGCGGATCTCCAGCCCGGTGGTGCCGTGTTCGCCGTCGATGTAGACGGTCGGCTTGCGCATCGTTCTCTCCCTTTCCTGTCGCGCCGGCGCGCGACGCGGTTGCGATTGTGCCCGTGTGCGTCGCGGCCGGTCAGCGCACCTGCGCGAGCAGTTCGTCGAGAAGCGCTGCCAGGCGATCGATGTCCTCGAGCGGCACGTTCAGCCGCGGCATGAAGCGCAGCAGATGCGGCCGCGGCGAGTTCAGCAGCAGGCCCTCCGGCCGCAGTTCGCGCGCCGCATCGACCAGCGCGGGGCCGATCGGCGCACCGAGGTCGAGCGCGCGCAGCAACCCGCTGCCCCGCTCGCCGGCGAGACCATGTCTCCCGGCCAGCCGCTGCAGGTGCTGCTGCAGATACGCGCCGCGCTCGGCCACGCCGGCGAGGAACTGCGGCTGCGCCACCACATCCAGCACGGCGTTGCCGACCGCCGCCATCAGCGGGTTACCGCAGTAGGTGCCGCCCTGGTCGCCGTGCGCGAAGCAGGCGACCTGCTCCTTCGCCAGCAGGGCGGCCAGCGGCACGCCGCCGCCGAGCCCCTTGCCCAGCGTCATGATGTCGGGCGTCGCGCCCGCCTGCTCGAACGCGAAGAGGCTGCCGGTGCGGCCGACGCCGGTCTGCACCTCGTCGAGGACCAGCAACAGGCCGTGCTCGTCGCACAGCGCCCGCAACGCCCGCAGGAACGCCCCCGTGGCGGGCACTACGCCCGCCTCGCCCTGGATCGGCTCCAGCATCACCGCCGCCGTGCGCGGCCCGATGAGCGCGCGCACCGAGTCGAGATCGTTCAGCCGTGCCTTCGGGAAGCCCGGCACCTTGGGCTCGAAGAGCCCGATGTGCTCGTCCCCGTTCGCTTCGCGCCCGCCCCCCGCCGGGGCACGCAACGGTCCCGGGGCGGCCCGGCGACCGCTGCGGTTCCACCCTGCCTTGCCGCTGGCCGACATCGTCGCCAGCGTGCGACCGTGGAAGCCATCGGCGAAGGTGACGATCTCGTAGGCACCGCCCTTGTGCAGTGAACCCCACTTTCTCGCCAGCTTGATCGCGCCTTCGTTGGCTTCGGCGCCGCTGCTGGCGAGGAACACGCGCGAGAGCCCCGACAGTCGCGCCAGCCGCCGGGCCAGCGCCAGCGCGGTGTCGTTGAAGAACGCCGGGCTCGGCGAGACCAGCCGCTGCGCCTGGGCCGCCAGCGCCGAAGCGATTTCCGGCGGGCAGTGGCCGAGCGCGTTGACCGCCCAGCCCTGCACGAAATCGAGGTAACGGCGGCCCGTGTGGTCGACCAGCCACGAGCCGCGGCCCTCGACGAACACGACCGGCGGCCGCGCCGCCACGTCCATCAACGCGTCGGTTTCGAACTGGTCGATCTTCATCGCTCTGTCTCCAGGGGCGGGAAAAACAAAAAGGCCGCGGAGTCCGCGGCCTTTGGGGGTCCGGCACTGCTGGGTGCCGGCGGAAACTGCTCGTTCAGGGCGCGCGATGACTCCTGCGGGGCTCCGCAGACCGTCGCGCGCGTCGGACGAGTTGGGCAAACATGCGGCGCAGTGTACGTGCCGGCCGCGCGCCCGGCAATCCGCAGGGCTCACGCGGAACGTTCGCCCGGTGCCGCCGCGTCGCCGTGCCCCTGACGCGAGCGGGCACCGGGCGTGCCGGTCAGCCGGCGTGGCTGCGCCCGCGCCGATCCGCGCCGACCCGCTTTC
>Ga0209254_10001114_pt1 | contig 23712 bp, 20 predicted proteins | sample FrelakmetDIP11DI_FD_187148 | JGI IMG/M metagenome (GOLD analysis project Ga0209254, IMG submission 187148) | Freshwater lake sediment microbial communities from the University of Notre Dame, USA, for methane emissions studies - DIP11 DI (SPAdes)... | ecosystem: Environmental > Aquatic >...
GGCTGCGCGGACAGTGCGTCGAGCAGCGCGGGCAGGGCGGCGTTGGCGTAGCAGAACAGGCTCACGATGCGCTCACCTGGGGCCGGGACAGTTCCGTGGCCATGCCGCCATGTGATCGGGTCGAAGGCCGCCTGCCGGCGGGCCAGGTCAGGCTCGCGCAGCAGGCCTCCGGTGCGCGGACTGAAGCCCGGATAGAAGAACCACTTGTCCAGGCCTTGCGCGGGCCCGCTCGACTGCGGCGAGAGCAGGCCGTGGTTGCGCTCCGCGTAGTCCTCGGCGGTCAGGTACTCGAGGTTGATCCAGGCCGGCCGCGGCTCGCGTGCGGCCATCCGGCGCAGGTAGCCCGCCGGCAGACGGCAACCGAAGGCCTCGATGACTGCCTCGCTCGGCTCGATGCTCGTGTCGTCCTCGGTCGGCCACGGGCGCACCTCGACGCCGCGCGCACCCGCCGGCGCCATCCACGCGAGTGCGGTGGCATCGTCGCACCAGAGGCGCACGGCGTCGCCGCGGGAGCCGAGGTCCGCAGCGAGTCGCCAGCACACGCCGATGTCGCCGAAGTTGTCGACGACCCGGCAGAAGAGGTCCCAGTGCATCCGCGGATTATCGCGGTCGAGCGGGTCGCTTTAGTCTGGCGCGCCGGCGGCTGGGCACGGGTTGATGGCTCGAGGGGGCGCAGACGGCGACCGGCGATGGAGGAGGGTGGTACCCAGGACGGGACTCGAACCCGTACGCCTTGCGGCTGCGGATTTTAAGTCCGCTACGTCTACCAGTTTCGTCACCCGGGCCAGGCGGCGGTCATCTTACCCGCGCGGGTATCGATCACGCGTCCCGTGGCCGCCGGGTGGCGCAGCGCCTGCTGCAGCGCTGGAGCGGCTCGTCCAGAAAGGCGCTCGAGTGACGAACGGTCCGGCATCTGAATGGTCGGAGGAGTAACCTCACCTCACTTCGACGCACGCGAGTCACGACGCCGGATCCGATTCCGGCCGATGCAGCAAGGCACACCATGAAGGTTTTCAACCTGACCTGCGACCTGGACCACTCGTTCGAGGGCTGGTTTGCCTCGCACGAGGAATTCGATCGGCAACTCGCGGTGGGCCTCGTCGAGTGCCCGGTCTGCGGCACGCGGTCCGTGCAGAAGATGCTGTCCGCGCCGCGCCTCAACATCAGTGGCGCGCAGGAGCCCGCGCGCGCCGTGAAGGAACCGGTCGCGATGCCGAACGAAGCCGCGATGCGGGCCATGCTGGCGCAGATGGCGCGTCACATCATCGCGAACACCGAGGACGTCGGCGAGCGTTTCCCCGAGGAAGCGCGCCGCATCCATTACGACGAAGCGCCGCGGCGCTCGATCCGCGGGGTGGCGTCGAAGGACGAGGCCGACGCCCTGGAAGACGAGGGCATCGACGTGATGCAGGTGCCCTTCGCCGACCTGGTGAAGAACTCGCTGAACTAGCGGCGCCTCGCAGCGCGCCCGGTCCTACCGCTTCGCGTACTGCTTCGACCCGAACAGGGTCTCCTTGTCCTTGTCGCTCATCTGCGGCTTGCGGTGGTCCGCGAGCACCTTGACCCCACGCTGCACCGCCGGCCGCGCCTCGACCGCGTCGTACCAGCGCTTGACGTTCGGATAGTCGGCGAGATCGATGCCCTGGTTCGCGTGCGACCGCGTCCACGGGTAGATCGCCATGTCGGCGATCGAGTATTCGCCTGCGAAGTGCTGCGCCTCACCGAGCCGGCGGTCCATCACGCCGTACAGGCGCTTCGCTTCGTTGGTGTAGCGGTTGATCGCGTACTCGACTTTCTCCGGCGCGTAGATCCGGAAGTGGTGCGCCTGGCCCAGCATCGGGCCGAGGCCGCCCATCTGGAACATCAGCCACTGCAGCGCGACGTACTTGCCGCGCACGTCGTTCGGCAGGAAGCGGCCGGTCTTGCCGGCGAGGTAGATCAGGATCGCGCCGGACTCGAAGAGGGAAATCGGCTTGCCGTCGGGGCCATCGGAATCCACGATCGCCGGGATCTTGTTGTTCGGGCTGATCTTCAGGAAGTCCGGCTTGAACTGGTCGCCGGCGCCGATGTCGACCGCATGCGCGCTGTACGCCAGCGCGCACTCCTCCAGCATGATGTGGACCTTGTGGCCGTTGGGCGTCGGCCAGGTGTAGAGATCGATCATCGGGTTGCTCCTTCGCGCGGTGGCATGGGAACGTGCTTGGCGATCTCCACCTTGGCGATCGCGTTGCGGTGGACTTCATCGGGACCGTCGGCGAGGCGCAGCGTCCGCGCGAGCGCGTAGGCGTAGGCGACCGGGAAATCGTCGCTGACGCCGGCGCCGCCGTGCGCCTGGATCGACCAGTCGAGCACGGTGCACGCCACGTTCGGCGCGACCACCTTGATCATCGCGATCTCGGCCTTCGCCGCCTTGTTGCCGACCGTGTCCATCATGTACGCGGCCTTCAGCGTCAGCAGGCGCGCCTGGTCGATCATGCAGCGGGCCTCGGCGATGCGCTCCTGCCACACCGACTGGCGCGCGATCGGGCCGCCGAAGGCCACCCGCGTGGCCAGGCGCCTGCACATCAGTTCGAGCGCGCGCTCCGCCAGCCCGAGGCAGCGCATGCAGTGGTGGATGCGGCCCGGTCCCAGGCGACCCTGCGCGATCTCGAAACCGCGGCCTTCGCCCAGCAGGATGTTCGACGCAGGCACGCGCACGTCGCGGAAATCGGTCTCCATGTGGCCGTGCGGCGCGTCGTCGTAGCCGAAGACAGTCAGCGGCCGCAGCACCTTCATGCCGGGCGCGTCCGACGGCACGAGGATCATCGACTGCTGCTGGTGCTTCGCCGCCGTCGGGTCGGTCTTGCCCATCACGATGTAGACCTTGCAGCGCGGGTCGCCTGCGCCCGACGTCCACCACTTGCGGCCGTTGATCACGTAGTGATCGCCGTCGCGCCGGATCCCGGTCTGGATGTTGGTCGCGTCCGAGGAAGCCACGTCCGGCTCGGTCATCGCGAAGCCCGAGCGGATGTCGCCGGCGAGCAGCGGTTCGAGCCACTGCTTCTTCTGCTCCGCAGTGCCGTACCGCTCGATCGTCTCCATGTTGCCGGTGTCGGGCGCGCTGCAGTTGAAGACTTCGCTCGCCCACGGCACGCGGCCCATGATCTCGGCGAGCGGGGCGTACTCGAGGTTCTTCAGGCCGGCGCCGTGGGCGGAGTCGGGCAGGAACAGGTTCCACAGCCCAGCCACCTTCGCCTTCAGCTTCAGTTCCTCGACGATGCGGGTGGGCGTCCAGCGCGCGCCATTGCGCGTGTTCTCCTCGATCTCGTCGTAGAAGCGCCGCTCGTTCGGATAGACGTGTTCCTGCATGAACCCGTCGACGCGGGCGCGCAGGTCCTGGACCTTCGGGCTGAAGTCGAAATGCATCGTGTGCCTCCTCGTGTGACGAGGATAGCGCAGCGACCTTGGAGGTCCCGCGGCCCCGCGCTACAGTCGCACGGGGAGGTGTCATGCGCGCCGTTCAATGTGTCGAGTGGGGTCCGCCCGAGAAGCTCGTGGTCGCGGACGTCGAAGTGCCCGAGCCGAAGCCCGGGGAAGTCCGCGTCCGCGTCGCCGCGGCCGGCATCAACTTCCCGGACGCGCTGATCGTGCAGAAGAAGTACCAGGTGCAGCCGCCGTTGCCGTTCACGCCCGGCACGGAAGTGGCCGGCACGGTGGACAAGGTGGGCGAGGGCGTGAAGCACGTGCGCGCGGGCGACCGCGTGATCGCGTTCGTCGGCATCGGCGGGTTCGCGGAGTACGCGTGCGCGCCGGCCGCGCTGGTTGCGCCGATCCCGCCCGGCGTCAGCGACACCGTGGCGGCAGCGTTCACCCTCACGTACGCGACGTCGCACCACGCGCTGTTCGATCGCGGCCAGCTGAAGAGCGGCGAGACGCTGCTCGTGCTGGGGTCGGGCGGAGGCGTCGGCCTCGCCGCCGTGGAACTGGGCAAGATCGCCGGCGCCCGGGTGCTGGCGGCGGCGTCGAGCGGCGAGAAGCTGCAGGCGGCCCATGAGCACGGCGCCGACGTGCTGATCGACTACAGCCGGCAGGACCTGCGCGAGGCAGTGAAGGACGCGACGGGCGGCAAGGGCGTCGACGTGGTCTACGACCCGGTCGGTGGCCCGCTCACGGAGGCGGCCGTGCGCTCGCTGGCGTGGCGCGGTCGGCTGCTCGTGATCGGCTTCGCGCAGGGCGAGATCCCGCAGATTCCCGCCAACCTGCTGCTGATCAAGGGCACGTCAGCGGTCGGCGTGTTCTGGGGCGACTTCGCGCGACGCGAGCCAAAGGCCAACGGCGCGATGCTGATGGAACTGTTCGGCTGGCTCGCCGAAGGAAAACTCCGGCCCCACGTCTCGAAGACGTTCGGGCTGCAGGAGGTGCCGGCCGCGCTGCGTTCGCTGCTCGACCGCCAGGCAGTCGGCAAGCTCGTCGTCGTTCCGTGATCTGTTCCGCGGGAGCGCCGATTCAGGCTTCGTGCGACCTTCCCGCTGGCGCGGCGCGGCCGAGGCGCTGCTCGGCCCGCGCGCGGCGTCACGCGCGCTGCGCGTAGCGCCACCCCAGTTCGGCCAGCGCCTTCGCGTTCTCACCCGACTTGATGGCGTTGTCGGACGACGCGATGCCCTCGGTCGCGCGCTTGTACACGCCCTGCAGGATCGCGGCGATCCGGAACAGGTTGTAGGCGAGGTAGAAGTTCCAGTGGTCGATCGGGCCACGCCCGGTGCGTTCCGAGTAGCAGCGGATGTACTCGTCCTCACTCGGGATGCCGAGGGCGGCGTGGTCGAGTCCCGCGATTCCGCGGAAGGCGCCCGGCGCGATGTGCCAGCTCATGCAGTGATACGAGAAGTCGGCGAGCGGGTGCCCGAGCGTGGACAGTTCCCAGTCGAGGATCGCGACGATGCGCGACTCCGTGGGGTGGAACACGAGGTTGTCCATGCGGTAGTCGCCGTGCACGATCGTGGTCTCGTCGCTCGCCGGGATGTGCTCCGGCAGCCAGTCGATCAGCCGGTTCATCGCGTCGACCTTCGCGGTTTCGGAAGCGCGGTACTGCCTGCTCCAGCGTCCGATCTGCCGCGCGAAGTAGTTGCCGGTCTTGCCGTAGTCGGACAGTCCCGCGCGCTCGATGTCCACCGTGTGCAGGCGCGCGATGATGCGGTTCATCTCGTCGTAGATCGCCGTCCGCTCGGCGACCGACGCGCCGGGGAGCGACTGCTCCCAGAAGATGCGGCCCTCGACGTGCTCCATCACGTAGAAGGCGCGCCCGATCACGCCCTCGTCCTCGACGAGGAGCAGCGTCCACGGCACGGGAATGCCCTGCGACGCCAGCGCCCGCATCACGTGGAATTCGCGTTCGATGGCGTGCGCCGAGGGCAGCAGCTTCGCCACCGGGCCCGGCTTGCTGCGCATCACGTAGCGCCCCGTCGGCGTCGTCAGCAGGTAGGTCGGGTTCGACTGGCCGCCCTGGAACTGCTGGACGGTGAGCGGTCCGCGGAACTCCGGCAGGTGCTGTTCGAGGTGCGCCGCGAGCCGTTCGACATCGAACCGGTGTCGTGCGGTCACTTCGCCGAGCTGGGTCATCCGGGGTCTCCCGCGCCGCGCGCCGAGCGCAGCTTCATGTACTGGCCGAGCAGATGTTCCATGGTGGACAGGCGCGACGCCGTCTGCAACGTGTCCAGCGCGCAGAAGTTGACCACGCGCACGATGCTCGTCGCCACGCTGGGGCCGACGTCGATCACGTTGAGGCAGGCCGGGTCCTGCGCCAGCCCGCCGAGGAACACCGGCTGGCCCGTGAGGAACCACGACAGGATCGCGCGGTTCACGCCGCCGTGCAGGACGACCAGCACCGTGTCCCAGTCGTCGTCCGCGAGGAGGCGCTGGATCGACGGCAGCGTGCGCTCGATGAGCTCGCCGATCGTCTCGCCGTTCAGGAACTGCGTTTCGAGCGGCACCGGGCCCTCGAAGGCCGCGATGAAGGCCGAGCGCAGTTCCGCATCGGGGATGCTCGACAGCGCGCCGCCGCGGATCTCCTGCAGTTCGCCGCGGTGCTCCACCGGCGGGTTCGCGCCGGCGGCGGCGAGCACGTGGCGGGCGGTGCTGCGCGTGCGCGCCAGCCCGCTGGTGATCGCGCGGTCGATCTTCACGCCGGAGGCGGCGATCGCTGCACCCATCGCGCGCGCCTGCTCCACGCCGCGCGGCGTGAGCGGCACGTCGTCCGGCGGGTACGGACGCCCGTCGTCGTCGAAGTACTCGACGGCACCATGGCGCATCAGCAGGATGCGACGACGGTCGACGTGCATCAGCGCTCCTTGACGATGCCGGACTGCACGAGCGCGTCGATCGCTCCGCTGTCGAGTCCGCACTCGGCCAGGATCGTCCGCGTGTGTTCGCCCTGTCCGGGGGCGGGCGCGGGCGTCCATCGGTGACCGGAGATCTGCGCCAGCGGGCCGACTTCGGTCACGTCGCCCTGATGACGCACCAGTGCACGCGCGTTGTGGTGCGGATGCGCCAGCGCCTCGGCGGGTGTGAGCACCGGCGTGACGCAGCAATCCACCTGCGCGAACACCTGTCCCCAGTCGGCGGCGGTCTTCTGCGCGATCCGCTGCGCCACGCGCGCGATCGTGTCCCGCGCCGCGTCCGACCCGGGCGCCTCGCCGCGCGTCCAGTGGCGTTCGACGAGTGCCGTCAGCCCGGCCGCCTCGCAGAACGCCGTCCAGAACTTGAATTCGAGCGCGCCGACGGCGAGGTGGCGGCCGTCGGCCGTGCGGTAGACGCGGTAGCAGGCCACGCCGCCGGTGAGGAGCGTGCGCTGCGCGACGGGAATCGTGCCCGCATCCAGCTCGGCGTGCGGGAAGAAGTGGTGCGCGAGCAGGCCGTCGGTCATCGCGACGTCGACGTAGCGGCCCTGGCCGGTCCGCTGCGCGGCGAGCAGCGCGGCGAGCAGCATGCTTAGAGCTGACAAGGTACCGCCGAGCAGGTCGCCCATCTGCAGGTTCGGAATGGCGGGCTCGCCGTCGACGCGAGCCTGGTCGAGTACGCCGGTCATGGCGATGTAGTTCAGGTCGTGGCCGGCGCGCTGCGCCAGCGGCCCGGTCTGGCCGTAGCCGGACAACGAGCACACGACCAGCTTCGGGTTCTCGGCGTGCAGCGTCTCCCAGCCCAGGTCGAGGCGTTCGAGAACGCCGGGGCGGAACCCCTCGATCAGCGCGTCGGCGCGGCGCACCAGTTTCAGCAGGACCGCGCGCCCCTCGGCCCGCTTCAGGTCGATGGCGATCGAGCGCTTGCCGCGGTTGACCGCTTCGTACGACGGGTTCACCGGCGTGCCGGCGGCGTTGCGCACGGTCGGCGGAAAGGCGCGCAAGTAGTCGCCTTCGCCGGTATCCTCGATCTTGATCACGTCGGCGCCGAGGTCGGCGAGGTGCATCGTGGCCGCCGGACCGGGCAGCAGACGCGTCAGGTCGAGCACCATCAGGCCGGCGAGCGGAGCCGTCATCGCGCGTCCCGCGCGGCGGATCGTCGGGGCGCCGCTTCGCGGCCGCCGGGTGGGTTCACTGGACGACCCTCGCGCTGCGCGCTCGGGATGAGCGCTTCGGAGCGGCCGTGCGCGCTCACTGGACTACCCTCGCGCTGCGCGCTCGGGATGAGCGCTTCGGAGCGGCCGTGCGCGCTCATGTGAGTGCCTCCAGTTCTTCCTGCAGCTTCAGCCATCGTGCTTCGAGCGACTCGACCTGCGGCGCGAGTTCGCCGCGCCGCTTCAGCACCTTCGCCACTTCGTCCTCGCCGCCGGCGTGATAGAAGTCCGGGTCGGCGAGCCGCGCATCGAGTTCGCGCAACTCGTCGCTGACCTTCGCCAGTTCCGCTTCGGTTTTCGCGAGCTTGTTCTGCAGGGGCTTGCGGGCCGACGCGAGCCGCTGCCGTTCGGCGGCCTCCTGCTGGCGCTGCCCGCGCCGCGTGCCGCCGGCACGCTCGTCGGTGTCGGCGCGCTCCCTCCGGCTCGCGAGCACGAGCGCCGTGTAGTCGTCGAGGTCGCCGTCGAAGGGGCCGACCCGGCCGTCGTGCACCAGCCAGAGCTGGTTCACCGTCGCGCGCAGCAGGTGGCGATCGTGCGACACGAGGATCAGCGCGCCTTCGTACGACGACAGTGCGACCGTCAGTGCTTCGCGCGTCTCCATGTCGAGATGGTTGGTCGGCTCGTCGAGCACCAGCACGTTGGGCCGCTTCCACGCGATCAGCGCGAGCGCGCAGCGCGCTTTCTCGCCGCCCGACATCGGGCCGATCAGGGACGTCGCCATTTCGCCCGAGAAGCGGTAGGTGCCGAGGAAGTCGCGCAGCTCCTGTTCGCGCGCTTCGGGCGCGAGGCGCCGCAGGTGCGCGAGTGGCGTCTCGTCGGTGCGCAGCTGGTCGAGCTGGTGCTGCGCGAAGTAGCCGATGGCCAGCCCCTGCCCGCGCAACAGCTCGCCGGCCTGCGGGGCGAGGTCGCCGGAGATCGCCTTGATCAGAGTCGACTTGCCGGCGCCGTTGACACCGAGGATGCCGATGCGGTCGCCCGAGCGCACGGCGAAGCGGATGTCGGACAGCACGCGCCGCTCGCCGTAGCCGAGGGCGAGGCGGTCGGCGTCGAGCAGCCGCTCGGGCAGCTTGACGGGCTCGGGGAACTCGAAGCGCCACTCGCGTTTCGCGCGCGCCGGCTCGATGGCGGTCAGCCGCTCGAGCATCTTCAGCCGGCTCTGCGCCTGCCGTGCCTTGGTGGCCTGCGCGCGGAACCGGTCGACGAACTTCTGCAGGTGGGCGGACGTGCGTTCGTACTGGCGGGCCGCGGCGTCCTGCTGGCGCAGCTGCTCGAAATACGCGGTCTCGAACGCACTGTAGTTCCCCGCAAAGCGCCGGATCGCGCCGTCGGCGACGTTCCAGATCGTCTGCGCCGCCCGGTCGAGGAACTCGCGGTCGTGAGAGATCAGGATCACGGTGGCGGGCTGCCTCTTCAGCCACGCCTCCAGCCACACCACGGAATCGAGGTCGAGGTGGTTGGTGGGTTCGTCGAGCAGCAGCAGGTCGGCGGGCCGCAGCAGGGCGCGCGCGAGCGCCAGGCGGTTGCGCCAGCCGCCGGAGAACGACGCGACGGGTCGCGTGGCGTCGGACTCCGCGAAGCCGAGTCCGTGCAGGACCGCGCGGGCTTCCGCCGTGATGGCGCCCTCGTTCAGTTCGGCGATGGCGGACACGGCGTGCGCGAGCCGCAGGTCGTCGTGCGACTGCTCGGCCGCGGCAAGCTCCTCGCGCGCCGCCGTGAGCGGCGCGTGGCCGGCCAGCACGTAGTCGATCGCCGCGAGTTCTGCACCCTCGATGTCCTGCGCCACGTGGGCGATGCGGGCGGCCGGAGGTGCCTCCAGCTCGCCGGCGTCGACCGGCAGTTCACCGAGGACGGCTGAAAAGAGCGAAGACTTGCCGCTGCCGTTGGCGCCGACCAGGCCGATGCGCTCGCCGGGCGGCGCGATCAGCGAGACGTTGCGGTACAGGGTGCGTGCGCCGCGCGCGATGGCGACGTCGATCAACCGGAGCATCGTGGGGCTGTCCTGGGCGGTCTGCGCCGCCTGGTTGGAGGAGGCGCTACGGCAACTCCTCCTGGCGCGCCATGAACACCATGTCGTCGCCCGCGCTGGTCGTGAGCCAGGTCATAGGGACGTCGGCGAGCACGCGCTCGACCTCGCGGCGGCCATCACCGACTTCGACGAAGAGCAGGCCGCCGCGTTTCAGGTGGCCGCGTGCCTGCCGTGCGAGCTTCTTCACGACGGTCATGCCGTCGGCGCCGCCGGCGAGCGCGAGGATCGGCTCGTGCTGGTACTCCTTCGGCAGCTTCGCCATCGCTTCATCGGTGACGTACGGCGGGTTGCACAGGATGATGTCGTAGCGCTTGTTGTTCAGCGCCTCGAACAGGTCGGACTGGACCAGCCCGATGCGGTCCTCGAAGTGATAGTCGTCGACGTTGCGGCGGGCGACCCGCAGCGCGTCGGCCGAGACGTCGACCGCGTCGACCTTCGCGTTCGGGAAGGCGTCGGCGGCCATCACGGCGAGGCAGCCCGATCCCGTGCACAGGTCGAGGATGTCGATGACGGCGTCCGGATCCTCGACCCAGGGCGCCAGGTCGTCGCGCAGCAGTTCGGCGATGAACGAACGCGGGACGACGACGCTCTCGTCGACGTAGAACTGGTAGCCCATAAGCCACGCCTCGTTCAGCAGGTAGGCCGCCGGCGCGCGCTTCTTCACGCGGCGCTCGATCAGCTGCAGCAGCGCGTTCATCTCGGCGTGCGTCAGGTAGGCATCGGCGAAGAAGTCGAGCTTGTCCAGCGGCAGCTTCAGCGCGCGCAGGATGATGAACGACGCTTCCTCGAACGCGTTGGCCTGTCCGTGGCCGTACGACAGGTTCGCCTCGTTGAAGCGCGTGACGGCGTAGCGCAGCACGTCGCGCAGGGTGCGGAGGTTGGCGATGGCGTCGATGGTCATGGGATGTCGTCCGTTACGTCAGCAGCTGTTCGAGGGCGCCGCGGTAGATGTTCTTCAGGGGTTCGAGATCGGCCACGGCGACGTGCTCGTCGATCTTGTGCACCGACGCGTTCGGCGGCCCGAATTCGACGACCTGGCGGCAGATCGTCGCGATGAAACGGCCGTCGGAAGTCCCGCCGGTGGTCGAGAGCTGCGTGTCGCGACCCGTGACCTCCCGGATCGCGGCCGCCACGGCCGTGGACAGGGCGCCGGGAGGGGTGCTGAACGGCTGCGCGCCGAGGGTCCAGGCCAGCTCGCACTCGAGTCCGTGCCGCTGCAGGATCGCCTCGATCCGCTGCATCAGGCTCTCGGGCGTCGAAACGGGCGCGAAGCGCAGGTTGAAGTCCACTTCGCAGGCGCCGGGAATGACGTTCGTCGCGCCGGTCCCGGCACGCATGTTCGAGACCTGGAAGGTGGTCGCCGGGAAGAAGGCATCGCCGTCGTCCCAGCGCTCGGCCGCAAGTTCGGCGAGCGCCGGCGCCAGCTGATGCACCGGGTTGCGCGCGAGGTGCGGATAGGCGACGTGCCCCTGGATGCCCCGCACCAGCAGGCGGCCGGAGAGCGATCCGCGGCGCCCGTTCTTGATGGTGTCGCCCAGCGCGTCGACCGACGTCGGCTCGCCGACGATGCAGTAGTCGATCGACTCGTTGCGCGAGCGCAGCGCATCGACCACCTTGACCGTGCCGTCGGTCGCCGGGCCTTCCTCGTCCGACGTCAGGAGCAGCGCGATCGATCCGGTGTGCCGCGGAGTCGCGCGCACGAACTCGTCGGTCGCGACCACGAACGCGGCGACCGAACTCTTCATGTCGGACGCGCCCCGGCCGTACAGCACGCCGTCACGCACGGTCGGCGTGAACGGGTCCGAGTGCCACTGGTCCAGCGGCCCGGGCGGCACGACGTCGGTGTGGCCCGCGAAAACGAGCACCGGCGAGGCCTTGCCGCGCCGCAGCCACAGGTTGGTGACGCCGTTGGACGCGATTGTCTCGGACTGGAAGCCGAGCGGCGCGAGGCGCGCGGTGACGAGCGCCTGGCAGCCGTCGTCGTCCGGCGTGACGGACCGGCGGCGGATCAGTTGCTGGGTGAGCTCGAGCGTGGCGTTCATCGCGTGTCCGCGCGAGGCAGGAGAGCCTCACGGAAGGCGCGGCGATTGTAAGGCAGCGCTGCCGCTGCCTGCGCCGGCTCAGATGTTCAGCGTGAACTCGGAAAACGAGGCGTCGGAGCCCGATTCCATCCGCGGCTCGCGCGCCGGCTGCGACTTCGGCTTGCCGGCGTTGTTGATGAACCAGAGCAGGTTGTTCTGCGAGTCGGCCGCGGCCAGCGCGTCGGCCCGAGTGACGTGGTCCGACTGGATCAGCGTGTACAGGCTCTGCTCGAACGAAATGCTTTCCGGGGCGAGGCTCTGCTCCATCGCTTCCTTGATCGCCGGCACGTCGCCGTGCTCGATCAGGTCGGCGATGTGGCGGGTATTGAGCAGCACTTCGACCGCGGGAACTCGGCCGCCGCGCTTCGACCGCACCAGGCGCTGCGAAACGATGGCTTTCATCGCGACCGACATGTCCTGGAAGAGCGCCTGGCGCGCTTCCGGCGGAAAGAAGCTGATCACGCGATTGAGGGTGTGCGAACTGTTGGTCGCGTGCAGGGTGGCCACCACGAGGTGGCCGGACATCGCGTAGGCGATCGCCGCGGTCATCGTCTCCCGGTCCCGGATTTCGCCGATGAAGATGACGTCCGGCGCCTGGCGCATTGCGCTGCGCAGCGCCGTGTACAGCGTCTTCGCGTCCGAACCGATCTCGCGCTGGTTGATGATCGACTTCTTGTTGCGGAACAGGAACTCGATCGGGTCCTCGAAGGTCAGTATGTGCCCGGTGAGGAGCTCGTTGCGGTGGTCGAGCATCGACGCGATGGTCGTCGACTTGCCCGAGCCCGCCGCCCCGACGACGAGGATGAGCCCGCGGCGTTCCATGACGAGGTCCTTCAGGACCTCGGGCAGGTGCAGCTCGTCGAGCCGCGGCACGTCGTGCGGAATGAAGCGGATCACGGCCGAGATCGAGCCGCGCTGCAGGAAGGCGCTGAGGCGGAAGCTGCCCACGCCCTGGATCGGCAGCGCGATGTTCAGTTCGCGGGAGTCCTCGAGTTCGCGGAACTGGGTGTCCGTGACGCGCTCGGCCAGCAGCGAGACGATCGCCTGCGGCGCGAGCCGGTCCTGGTTGATCGGCACGCAGACGCCGTTGATCTTGATCGTGATCGGGGACCCGACCGAGAGGAACAGGTCGGACGCCGACTTCGCGGCCATCAGGTTGAAGAGGCGGTCCAGTGACATCGGCGATCCCGACATGGCGCGGCGATCCTCGTTACGGTTGCAACGCCACAGAATAGGCGCGTCGCCCGGGCTTGCGAATACCTTCAAACGGGCGAAAAGGGCCGTGTCCGCCCCTTGCCCCGGCCCTTACAGCCCCTTTCGGCCCCCAAAGACGCCGTGACCGATCGCGCGCGGCGCGCGGCGCGGCCGCGCGATCAGGCCCGCAGGAGGTCGTTGATGCTGGTCTTGGCGCGCGTCTGGGCGTCGACTTTCTTGACGATCACGGCGCAGTACAGGCTGTACTTCGCGTCGGACGACGGCAAGTTGCCGGACACGACGACGGAGCCGGCGGGGATGCGCCCGTAGCTGACTTCGCCGGTGGCGCGGTCGTAGATCTTCGTGCTCTGCCCGATGTACACGCCCATCGAGATCACCGAGTTTTCCTCGACGATCACGCCCTCGACGACTTCGGAGCGCGCGCCGATGAAGCAGTTGTCCTCGATGATCGTGGGGTTCGCCTGCAGCGGCTCCAGCACGCCGCCGATCCCGACGCCGCCCGACAGGTGCACGTTGCGGCCGATCTGCGCGCACGAGCCGACGGTCGCCCACGTGTCGACCATGGTGCCCTCGTCGACGTAGGCGCCGATGTTGACGTACGACGGCATCAGCACCGCGTTGCGTGCGATGTAGCTGCCGCGGCGCGCGACGGCGGGCGGCACCACACGCACGCCGGCGCGCGCGAAGCGCGCAGCGTCCCACCCGGCGAACTTGGTCGGCACCTTGTCGTAGAACTGCGCGAAGCCGCCGGCCGGCATGGGGGTGTTGTCGTTCAGGCGGAACGACAGCAGGACGGCCTTCTTGACCCACTGGTGCACGACCCACTGGCCGTCGCGCTTCTCGGCAACGCGCAGGTCGCCCGCGTCGAGGCGGTCGATCACGTCGTTGACGGCGGTGCGGAGTTCCTGCGGCGCGGCGGTCGGGCTCAGGCTCGCGCGGTGTTCCCAGGCTTCGCTGATGGTCGATTCGAGGCTCATGGAGTTCTCGTGGTGGTCAGGCGGTGAAGGAGGCGATGCGTCCCGCGGCTTCCGCCACCTCGGCGGGCGACGCGACGAGCGCGATGCGGACGTGCCCGGCGCCCGGGCTGGCGCCGTCGACGCTGCGCGACAGGTAGCTGCCGGGCAGCACGGTGACGTGCTGCTCGGCGTAGAGGCGCCGCGCGTACTCGGCGTCGTCGATCGGGGTCGCGGCCCACAGGTAGAAGGCCGCGTCCGGCCGCTCGCACCTCAACGCGCGCTGGACGACCGGCGTGGCCTGGTCGAACTTGGCCGCGTAGAGCGCGCGGTTCTCGACCACGTGCGCCTCGTCGCTCCAGGCGGCGACGCTGGCCGTCTGGACCGCCGGGCTCAGCGCGCTGCCGTGGTAGGTGCGGTAGAGCAGGAAGTTCTTCAGCACGTCCGCGTCGCCGGCGACGAAGCCGGAGCGCAGGCCGGGCACGTTCGAGCGCTTCGACAGGCTCGAGAACACGACGAGCCGCTCGAAGCGGTCGCGCCCCAGTTGTGCGGCCGCCTGCAGTCCGCCCAGTGGCGCCGCGCCTTCCTGGAAGTAGATTTCCGAGTAGCACTCGTCCGACGCGATCACGAAGCCGAATCGGTCCGACAGTTCGAACAACTGCTTCCACTCGGGCAGCGTCATCACGCGTCCGGTCGGGTTGCCCGGGGTGCAGACGTACACGAGCTGGACCTTCGACCAGTCCGCGGGGCTCAACCGCTCGAACTCCATCCGGTAGCCGTTGGCGGCCGTCGTCGGCAGGAAGAGCGGGCGGGCGCCGGCGAGCAGCGTCGCGCCTTCGTAGATCTGATAGAACGGATTCGGCGACACGACGATCGCGTCCCGCGTGCGATCGACGACCGTCTGCGCGAACGCGAACAGCGCCTCGCGCGAGCCGGCGACGGGCAGCACCTGGGTGGCCGGGTCCAGCGCCTGCAGGCCGTAGCGCCGGCGGGCCCACGCCGCGATCGCCTCGCGCAACTCCGGCTGGCCGGCGGTCAGGGGGTAGCTCGCGATGCCCGGCAGCGCCCGGGCCAGCGCGTCGAGGATGAACGGCGGCGTCGGATGCTTCGGCTCGCCGATCGACAGGTTGATCGGCGCGAGCTGTGCCGGTGGCGTCACCCCGGCGAACAGCTTGCGAAGGCGCTCGAAAGGGTACGGCTGCAGGCGTTGCAGGTCGGGATTCATCGGGATGCCTCGGCTCCTGGGCTCAGCCCCGGGTCGGGCCACCCTCGACCGCCGTGCGGCCGAGTTCGATGTGGGGCGCGGGTTTCCAGCCCTTCTTGCGGTGCTCGGCGACCACCGTGGTGAAGAGTCCGCCGCGCACGTACCAGCGCGCCGTCAGCCGCATGAAGCGCGGCGCCAGCGCCTTGACGAGGTCGTCGAGGATGCGGTTCGTCACGGCCTCGTGGAACACCCCCTGGTCGCGGAACGACCAGGCGTAGAGCTTCAGGCTCTTCAGCTCGACGTTGCGCTTGTCCGGGATGTAGTCGAACACCAGCGTCGCGAAGTCCGGCTGCCCGGTCAGCGGGCAGAGGCACGTGAACTCGGGCACCTCGATGTGAACGAGGTAGTCGCGTGCGGGCGCAGGATTGGCGAACGTCTCGAGCGACGAGCTGGGTCGGGATGGCATGAAGTGGCGACTCGCCGACGGTGGGCGGCGCGAGGAGAGCAGGAGTGCGCTGGTATTATACGAACGCATCAAGTCACTCCCTGTCGACCGCGCGATAAACGATTCCGGTCCGCGCCGTTCGTCCAACAGGGCCGTTGCAACCCTTCGGACTCCCGCTACTCACGTGCGTCTTCGGCAGATCAAGCTCGCCGGGTTCAAGTCATTCGTCGACCCGACCCAGATCGACGTGCCTGGCAGCCTCGTCGGCGTGGTTGGCCCCAACGGCTGCGGCAAGTCGAACGTGATCGACGCGGTCCGCTGGGTGCTCGGCGAGAGCAAGGCCGCCGAGCTGCGCGGCGAGTCGATGCAGGACGTGATCTTCAACGGCTCGGCCAACCGCAAGCCGGGCGGCCGCGCCAGCGTCGAGCTCGTGTTCGACAACCACGAAGGACGCATCGGCGGCGCCTGGGGTCAGTACTCCGAGATCTCGGTGAAGCGCGTGCTGACGCGCGACGGGAACTCGAGCTACTACATCAACAACCAGAACGTCCGGCGCCGCGACGTCCAGGACATGTTCCTCGGCACCGGCCTCGGCCCGCGCGCGTACGCGATCATCGGCCAGGGCATGATCTCCCGGATCGTCGAAGCGCGTCCCGAGGAACTGCGGATCTTTCTCGAGGAAGCCGCCGGCATCTCCAAGTACAAGGAGCGCCGGCGCGAAACCGAGAACCGGCTGGCCGACACGCGCGACAACCTGACCCGCGTCGAAGACATCGTGCGCGAGCTCGACGGCCAGATCGGAAAGCTCGAGCAGCAGGCCGAGGTCGCGCAGAAGTACCGCACGCTGCAGGCGCAGCACGACGAGCAGCAGCAGCTTCTGTGGCTGACGCGCAGGCGCGAAGCCGAGGGCGAACAGCAGAGGGTCGCGCGCGACATCGAGACCCGCACCAACGCGCTCGAAGCGCATGTGGCCGAACTGCGCGGCGCCGAGCGCGCGCTCGAGGAGGTGCGCGCCGCGCACTTCGCGTCGAGCGACGCGGTCCACGAGGCCCAGGGCAGGCTGTTCCAGGTCAACGCGGAAGTGTCGCGGCTCGAATCCGAGATCCGGATGATCGTCGACGGCCGCACCCGGCTGGCGACGCAGATCGAGACGCTGAAGGCCACGCGCGAGCGGCGCCTTCAGGAACGCACCGAGCTCCTCGCGCGGGTCGAGGAACTCACCCATTCGATCGCCGACACGGAGCAGCGACTCGGGGAATCGCAGCAGCGCGTGTCCGAGCACGATGGACGACTGCCGCAGTTCGAGGCCACCTACAGCCAGGCGCGCGAGGCGATGACCGCGGCGCGCGCCGTCGCGGCCCAGGCCGAGCAGGGGATCGAGGCAGCGGCGTCCGAGCAGCGCAACCTCGACCGACAGCTTTCCGCGCTCGCGCAGCGCCGCGATCGCCTGAACGAAGAAAAGGCCTCGATCGGCAGTCCTGACGAAGCGCGCCTGGCCGACCTGAAGTCGCAGGTGGCCCGGCTCGAGACCGAACTCGCCGCCGCCACGGAGGCGCAGCAGCGCGCCGAGCAGCAAGTCGGCAGCGGCACCGACGAGCGCGCGCGGCAGATCGACGCGCGCGTGAAGCAGGCCGAGACGCTGACGCGCCTGGAAGCGCGGCTGAGCGCTCTGAAGCAAGTCCAGGCGAACGTCGAAGCCAACGAGAAACTCGATCCCTGGCTGCGCGACCAGGGCCTCGAAGGATTGCCGCGCCTGTTCCGCAAGCTGTCCGTCGAGTCCGGCTGGGAAACGGCGTTCGAAAGCGTGCTTCGCGAGCGCGTGGAAAGCGTCGAGGTCGGCCGGCTCGACGTCGTCGGCGGTTTCGCCGTAAACATCCCGCCGGCGCGCGTTGCGTTCTATTCCACGAGCGCGGCCGTGGTGCGCGAAAGCGGGCACTTGCCCGGATTCGGCCGGCTGGGCGATCTCGTCCGCGGGCACGACGCGGCCCTGTCCGCGGTGCTGTCGGACTGGCTCGCGAACGCCTACGTCGCCCCGGACCTCGCCACGGCACTGGCTGCGCGCGAGCAGTTGCCGCCGGGCGGACAGTTTGTCCTGAAGGCAGGCCACGTCGTGTCGCGCTACGGCGTGCGCTTCTTCGCTTCCGACAATCCCAAGTCCGGCCTGCTGGCCCGTCGGCTCGAGATCGAGAACCTCGACAAGGAAATCCGCGCGCAGCGGCTCATCGTCGAGGAGGCGACCGCTGCCGTGGCGCGGGCGGAGTCGGCGCTGCGTCAGGTGCAGGAGGCCCAGCAGGCGTCTCGTGGAGCGGTGGAGCGGCTGCGCAACCAGGCGCACGCCGCGCAGATCGAAGCGGTGCGCCTCGGCGAACTGATCGACCGCGTCAGGCACCGCAGCGGCCAGATCGAAGGCGAGCTGGCCGAGATCGAGGCGCAGGACCGCGAGCTGCGCAGCCATCGCGGGAACGCGGATGCGCGCTTCGAGCAGCTCGACGCCGAACTGGCGACGCACCACGAGAAGGTCGAGGGCGCCCGGGTCGCGTACGAGCAGGCCGACCAGGCGCTGCGCGGTGCGCGCGACGACCAGCGCGCGCTCGAGTCGGCACGGCAGCAACTGGAATTCGCGCTGACGTCGAACCACGAGCGGCAGCGCGACGTCGAGCACGCCGCCGAGACGGCGCGCAACGAGGCCGAGCGCCTCGAGGTCGACGTCGCGGGCGCCACCGGGGAACTGGCCCGGCTGGACGACAGCGCCGCTCGCGCCGGTCTCGACAGCTGGCTGTCGCAGCGTTCGACCGCGGACCAGGGCCTGCGCGAGGCGCGCAGCCGCATGGACGAGCTGGCGCAGCAACTGAAGGCGACCGACGAAAAGCGGATGACGCTCGAGCGCGAGGTCCAGCCGCGGCGCGACAAGCTCATGGAGCTGCAACTGAAGGAGCAGGCGGCGCGCCTGTCCGCCGAGCAGTTCGCGCAGCAACTGGCCGAAGCGAAGGCCGACGAGTCCGCGCTCGAGGCCAGGCTGACGCCGCAGATGAAGGGCAATGCGCTGCAGGCCGAGATCACGCGGCTGGCGGAAGAGATCGCCGCGCTCGGCGCGGTCAACCTCGCGGCCCTCGAGGAGCTGACCACGTCGCGCGAGCGGAAGTCCTTCCTCGACGCCCAGTCGACCGACCTGACCGCGGCGATCACCACGCTCGAGGACGCGATCCGCAAGATCGACCGCGAGACGCGCGAGATGCTGCAGCAGACCTTTGACCAGGTCAACGCGCAGTTCGGCCTGCTGTTCCCGACGCTCTTCGGCGGCGGCGAGGCGAGGCTGATCATGACCGGCGAGGAGATCCTGGACGCCGGCGTGCAGGTGATGGCGCAGCCGCCGGGCAAGCGCAACAGCACGATCCACCTGCTGTCCGGCGGCGAGAAGGCGCTGACCGCCACGGCGCTGGTGTTCGCGCTGTTCAAGCTCAATCCGGCGCCGTTCTGCCTGCTCGACGAGGTCGACGCGCCGCTCGACGACGCCAACACCGATCGCTTCTGCCGGCTGGTGCAGTCCATGACGGACAACACGCAGTTCCTCTTCATCACGCACAACAAGATCGCGATGGAGATGGCGCAGCAGCTGATCGGCGTCACGATGCAGGAGCAGGGCGTTTCGCGCATCGTGGCCGTCGACATCGACAGCGCGGTCCGGCTGACGGCCGAGGCCGCCTAGGACCCCTGTGACGCGATGAACAACCTCCATCTCGTGCTGCTGGCGGTCGGCGCGGTGCTGCTGGTGGCGCTCTTCGCCTACAACAAGTGGCAGGAGCGGCAGGCGCTGAAGCGCCTGGACGCGTCCATGCGCGAAGGCGTCGGCGACGCGCTGCTCGGCGAACCGGCGCCGATCCGTCGCGGTGCGTCGCGCATCGAGCCGAGGCTCGACGCCGGCGAGGGGGCGGAATCCCGCGAGCCGCAGGCTTCTGCCCTGAACGCGGAGCCCGGCGACCTCGTGGCTCCGCCCGGCGCGCCGCACGTCGACGGCTGGATGGAGGATCCGCTGCTCGACTTCGTGCTCGAGCTGCGCTGCAACCACGCGTTCGATGGCGTGGCCGCGCTCGAGGCGCGCGCTCAGCTCGATCGCCTGGCGCTGCCGCTGCCGACGCACCTCGCGGTGTGGGACCCGAAGGCGCAGCACTGGACTGCGCCCGACCGCTTCGGTTTCTATTCGGAGCTGCTGGCTTCGGTGCAGATGGCGACGCGGCGGCAGGTCCTGAGCGAGATCGAGGCGTCGCGCTTCGTATCGGCCGTGCAGCAGATCGCGCTCGCAATCGATGCTGACTTCGACGCTCCGGAAATGGGCCGACTGGTCGCGCAGGCGGCCGAACTCGACGCCCTGTGCGCGCAGTTCGACGTGCAGATCACGCTGACGCTCGAGGCTCCGGGCGGACCGATCGACGGGGCGGTCGTCAGCGCCGCGGCCGGGGACGCCGGGTTCGTCGCCGCGTTGCCGGGGCAATGGCTGAAGCGCGACGGCCTGGGGCGCCTGCTGTCGACGCTGACGGCGACGTCGGTGCTGGCCGACCGGGTCGCGCTGACCCTCGACGTCCCGCTCGCCCCAGGCGACCGCGAGTCGCTGGGTGCGCTCTTCACCGCCGCGCACCAGCTCGCCGCGCGCCTGAACGCCCGCATCATCGACGACAACGGACGTCCGGTCGATGCGAACGCGCAGGGCACGATCGGCGCCGAACTCGAGAAGCTGTACGACGAGATGCGCGCAGCCGGCATCGAGCCGGGCGGACCGCGCGCGCAGCGCCTCTACGCCGTCGCCTGACGATGGCGGGCGCCACGCCCTCATCGCCCTCATCGCCGGCCGACGAAGCGCGCGCGCTGCGCGCCGCCATCGAGCAGGCGAATCACGCCTACTACGTGCTCGACGCGCCGGTGATGCCGGACGCGGAGTACGACCGGCTGTTCCAGCGCCTGCAGGAACTCGAAGCCGAGCACCCCGACCTGCGCACGCCGGATTCGCCGACGCAGCGGGTGGGCGCCGCGCCGCGACCCGACCTGCCGGAGGTTCGCCACAACGTGCCGATGCTGTCGATCCGGACCGAGACGGACTCCGGCCCGACTGGCGCGCACGCGTTCGACGCACGCATCCGGCGTGAACTGAAGCTCGGACCCGACGATCCCCCGATGGAGTACTCGGCCGAACTGAAGTTCGACGGGCTCGCGGTCAGCCTGCGGTACGAAGCCGGTGTGCTGGTGCGCGCGGCGACGCGCGGCGACGGTGATGTCGGGGAGGACGTGACGCCGAACGTGCGCACGATCCGCTCGATTCCGCTGAGACTGCAGGCTCTCGACGCCGCGGTGTTCGAGGTGCGCGGCGAGGTCTTCATGCGGCGCGACGAGTTCGAGCGACTGAACGAGCGCCGCCGCGCCGCCGACGAGAAGGTCTTCGTGAACCCGCGCAACGCGGCGGCGGGGTTTCTGCGGCAGCTCGACTCGCGCGTCACCGCGTCCCGCAACCTGTCCTTCTACTGCTACGGGCTCGGTGAGGTTGCGGGGTGGGACGTGCCGCCAACCCACAGCGCCGTGCTGGACGCGCTCGAGTCGATGGGACTGCCGGTCGCGGCCGATCGCACGGTGGCGCGCGGCGCCGACGAACTGGTCACCTTCCACGCGGCAGTCGCGGCGAAGCGCGACCGGCTGCCGTTCGACATCGACGGTGTCGTCTACAAGGTCAATCCGCTCGAACTGCAGCGAGCGCTGGGCTTCGTTTCGCGTGAGCCGCGCTGGGCCGTGGCCCACAAATATCCGCCCCAGGAGGAAGTGACGCAGGTGCTGGGCATCGACGTGCAGGTGGGCCGCACCGGGAAGATCACGCCGGTCGCGCGGCTCGCGCCGGTCTTCGTCGGCGGCGTGACGGTCAGCAACGCGACCTTGCACAACGAGGATTACATCCGGACGCTCGACCTGATGATCGGCGACACGGTCACGGTGCGCCGCGCGGGCGACGTGATCCCGCAGGTGGTCGCGGTGCTGCCGCAGCGCCGCCCCGGCGACGCGCGCGCGTTCACGATGCCGGCGGCCTGCCCGGTGTGCGGATCGGGCGTGGCGCGCGACGAGGAGGAGAAGGACCTGCGCTGCACCGGCGGGCTCTTCTGCCCGGCGCAGCGCAAGCAGGCGCTGCTGCACTTTGCCGGTCGCCGCGCGCTGGACATCGAAGGCCTGGGCGACAAGCTCGTCGAGCAACTGGTCGATGCGGACCTCGTCCGCACTCCGGCCGATCTGTTCCGGCTCGACCTCGGCACGCTCGAACAACTCGAGCGCATGGGACGGAAGTCGGCCGAGAACATCCTGAATGCCCTCGATCGCGCGCGTTCCACCACGCTGGAGCGCTTCATCTACGCGCTCGGCATCCGCCACGTCGGCGAATCCACGGCGCGCGACCTGGCGCGGCACTTCGGCGCCCTCGAGCCACTGGTGGAGGCGTCCGAGCCGGACCTGCTGGGGGTGCCCGATGTCGGGCCGGTGGTCGCTTCCTCGGTCGCCCGCTTCTTTGCCGAACCACACAACCGGGAGGTCATCGCGCTCCTGCGCGCCGCGGGCGTGCGATGGAAGGACGGCGCGCCGCAGCGCGCGGCCGCGGGACCGCTGGCCGGCAGGACGTTCGTGCTGACCGGTACGCTGCCGAACTGGACGCGCGATGAAGCGAAGGGCCGGATCGAGGCTGCCGGCGGCAAGGTCGCCGGATCGGTGTCCGGCAAGACCGACTATGTGGTGGCCGGTGACGAGGCGGGCAGCAAGCTCGACAAGGCACGTTCCCTCGGCGTGGCGGTGATCGACGAAGAAGAACTGAAACGGCTACTGGAGGACTAGGTGTACGCAATCATCGGCGGCAGCGGATTGGCGAAGCTCACGGCGCTCGAGTCGCCGCGTCGGCAGGTGATGCGCACGCCGTACGGTGCGCCGTCGGGCGCGCTTACGTTCGGCCGTCTCGGTGGCGCTGACGTCGTCTTCCTCGCGCGGCACGGTTACGGCCACACGCTCGCTCCGCACGAGATCAACTACCGCGCGAACATCTGGGCGTTGAAGGAGCTGAAGGTCGAGGGCGTCGTCTCGGTCGCCACCGTGGGCGGCATCCGCGCCGACCTCGGCCCCGGCGTGCTCGCGCTGCCGGACCAGATCATCGACTACACGCACAGCCGCAAGGCGACTTTCTTCGAGGGTTCCGAGACTCCCGTCATCCACGTCGACTTCACCGTCCCGTACTCGGCGCCGCTGCGCACGGCGCTGCTCGCCGCCGCCGCGCGCTGCGGCGAGCCGCTGGTCGACGGCGGGGTCTATGCGTGCACGCAGGGCCCGCGCCTCGAGACGGCGGCGGAGATCGAGAGGATCGCGCGCGATGGCGGCGACATGGTCGGCATGACCGGCATGCCGGAAGCCGTTCTCGCGCGCGAAGCCGGCGTGGCGTACGCGACGCTCGGCGTGGTCGTGAACCACGCAGCGGGACGCGGGACCAGCAAGGAAGCGATCCTGCTCGATGAACTCGACCGCGTGTTGAACGTGTCGGTGACCCGCGCGGTGCGCATCCTCGTGGCCGTCGTCAGCGGAGCCCGCGCATGATCCGCGGGATCCTTCGCATGGGCGATCCGCGCCTGCTGCGCGTCGCGGAACCCGTTCGCGACTTCGGCGCGCCGGAGCTGCGCGCGCTGGTCGACGACATGTTCGAGACCATGCACGCGGCCAACGGCGCCGGGCTCGCGGCCCCGCAGATCGGCGTGCCGCTGCGCGTCGTGATCTTCGGTTACGCCGATCCGGCGATGCGCAACCCGCGCTATCCGGACGCCGATCCGGTGCCGCAGACGATCCTGGTCAATCCCGTGCTGGAGCCGCTGACCGACGAGATCGAAGACGGGTGGGAAGGCTGCCTATCGGTGCCCGGACTGCGCGGTGTCGTTCCGCGGGTCACGAAGCTGCGCTACGCCGGCTTCGACCTCGACGGTCGGCGGATCGAGCGGGTCGCCGAGGGATTCCACGCGCGTGTCGTGCAGCACGAGTGCGATCACCTCGACGGCATCCTGTACCCGATGCGCATGCCGGATCTCTCGCGGCTTGGCTTCACCGACGTCCTGTTCCCCGAACTCGCGGGGCAGCCCGACGACTAGGTTGAGAGGTCGAGCGGGTTGTTGCGTGCTCCGAAGTCACCTGCGCGTCGACCGCGCTGCGT
>Ga0209254_10001115_pt1 | contig 23693 bp, 14 predicted proteins | sample FrelakmetDIP11DI_FD_187148 | JGI IMG/M metagenome (GOLD analysis project Ga0209254, IMG submission 187148) | Freshwater lake sediment microbial communities from the University of Notre Dame, USA, for methane emissions studies - DIP11 DI (SPAdes)... | ecosystem: Environmental > Aquatic >...
GAGGTTGCTCATGCGGCCAGCAGCATTGTCGATCCAGCCGAGTTGATGCACCAGGTTGTGGACCTGATCCGTGAGCGATTTGATCTCTACTATGTCGGCCTTTTTGTCGTGGATCACAGCGGGCTAGAACCGGGCAAGTGGGCGGTGTTGCGGGCAGGGACCGGCGATGCAGGCCGCAAGATGCTGAAGAAGGGCTACAAGCTAAGAATTGGCAGCGGATCTATGGTTGGTTACTGCATTTCGGCGAATGAGCCCTCCATCGCTCTCGATGCTGGCAAAGCAGCGGTGCGCTTTGCCAACCCTCTGCTGCCAGACACGCGCTCGGAGCTGGCCCTGCCGCTCAGCAGTCGCGGCGAGGCTATCGGTGCGTTGACCATCCAATCCTCTCAGCAAGCCGCCTTTGGTGAGACCGACATCGCTGTCCTGCAGATCATGGCCGGACAGATCGCAAACTCGATCGAGAACGCCCGTCTTTACAAGAAAACCCAGGAGGCGCTGGAGCGGCTGGAGGCCATCCATCGCTCGTATGTGCGGCAGGAGTGGAGCCGCTACCTGGGGAGGCCTTCCTTGCCAGACAAGAAGGAAGATGCCTGAGTCGAGCTATAGGTTACTATGTTGGAAATCAAAGGGCAGCGCGTCAAACAGGTGGACAAGCCCACCACAATGGTTACCGAGGGTGTGCAACGGATCGACATGCGTGACACCGCCTATGGCCTCGCGGGCCGCGGCGATTATGGCCCGGTCGTGCAGCAGGGCGTCCAGAGAAGCCTCCCTGGCAAATATCCCCTATCCGCGGCGCAAAAGGACGTCATCGATCATCTGGCTGTGATGCAGCCTAACTCGGTTGCGGCTCAGATCGCACCCATTTCTCAGGATCCGGGAGTGCTGACCCGCCACATCAAAGCCGTGGGTTACTTTCTCAAGGCTGACGCCATGGCGACATGCAAGGTGCCGCCGTCTGCCTATTATAGCCACGACAAGCAGGGAAACCCGATCGACACGCGGTATGAGAATGCCGTCGTCATCGTGATGCACAAGGAATGGAATGCCGTGCACGCCTCGACGGGCCGCGACTGGATGGGCGACCCAATCAGTTTTCAGGCCTACGGGCACCTCGCGTTGGTCACCGAGACGATGGCCAACTATGTCCGGCGGCTGGGTTGGGAGGCATCTGCCCAGTATGGCCCCTCATTTGTGAACCGATATTCGGTTCTACTGCCTCCGCTGCTGCTATGGGCGGGCGTTGGCGAAGTGAGCCGTGCCGGGATCATCTTGAGCCCGGTCCTCGGACTTGGCTTCAAGGCTACTGCCGTCCTCACCGACATGCCATTGACGCCGGACAAGCCCATCGACTTTGGCCTCCAACGCTTCTGCCAGAGCTGTCGCATCTGCGCACAGAACTGTCCCGCCCACGCCATCTCGACAGGCGACAAGGTCCTGTACAACGGCTACGAGACCTGGAAGCTGGACACGAAGCGGTGTGCCAGTTTCAACTTTACCAATAAAAAAGGCACGATGTGCAACCGCTGCGTCAAGAGCTGTCCCTGGACCCAGCCGCCGGCCTGGACCCACAACCTGGTGCGCGGGATGGTCACCCGCTCCCGGGCGGCTCAGCGGATCGCCATCGCTGCCTGGGGCCTTCTCGGGCCCAGCCAAGACCATCCTGACCAGAAGTGGTGGTTTGACCTAGAATACGTCGGCGATGCCCTCAGGTCGCGAGGCGAGGGTGAACAATAGATGCCATCGCAGGAGGCAAGAATGGCAAATCAGAGGCAAGAACCACGCCGCATGACCGAATCCCAAGCGGGCATTAAAGTGAGGCCGACGGTCTGCTTCTGGTGCAAGGCAGAGTGCGGCCTGCTCGCGCACGTAAAGGACGGCCTGCTTCTCAAGCTCGAAAAAGACCCGGACTGGCCGATTGACTGCTATCCTCCCACGGCCGGTTGTGTGCGGCGAAAGGCGGCGGTCGAGTACCTCTACCATCCCGGGCGCGTCAACTATCCCCTGAAAAGGGTCGGCGAGCGAGGCGAGGGAAAGTGGCAGAGGATCGAGTGGCCGGATGCTCTGGACGAAATCGCGGGCAAGCTCGATCAACTCAGGGATCGCTACGGCGCTGAGACGCTGGGGGCGTCGGGCGGCACGGCCCGCACCCACGACGAGTACCGCGCTCGCTTCTTCAACCTGTTCGGCTCTCCGAACCTGCTCGGGCAGGAGAGGATCTGCTTTGGCCCGCGCTCCATTATGGCCGATGCGATAATCGGGATGTTCCCCAACTACGCGCTGACCAAGGACGCCAACTGCGTGCTCCTCCTTGGGGTTGAGCCGATGGTGGCGAGGCCGATGGTCGCCAAGGCCCTCTTGGAGGCAAAGAAGCGCGGGGCCAAGCTGATCGTCGCCGACCCTTGCCAAACGAAATCGGCTTCCATGGCCGACCTGTGGCTGCCTGTGCGCCCGGGCACAGACTCCGCCTTGCTCCTGGGCATGATACGTGTCGTCGTGGATGAAGGTCTCTACAACAGAGAGTTCGTCGACAAATGGTGCTATGGCTTCGATGACCTGCTGGAGCGGCTGAAGGAGTACCCGCTGTCGCGGGTATCCGAAATCACGGGGCTGTCGTCACAGCTGATTCAGGACGCGGCGCGCCTCTATGCCAAGAACGGGCCGGCCTGCTGCATCGAAGGCGAGGGGCTGGAGCATTCCTACTCTTCGACGCAGGCCCTCCACGCGCGCTGGATCCTCTCGGCCATCTGCGGGAACATCGACGTAAAGGGCGGTGAGATACAGATGGGGCCTCCGGGCTACGTGCCCACGCGTGATATGGAGCTTTGGGACAGGCTGCCCGAGTCACAGTGGAAAAAGATGATCGGGGCGGACAGATTCCGCCTTTCCAGCTATGAGACGCAGATCATGCTCATGCGGAACATCACTCGCGTCTGGGGCGCACCCGTCAACGAGATGTTCCACCAGTGCCAGACCCACACGCCGAGCGCCTACCGCACGATCATCACAGGCGAGCCCTACCCGCTCACCGCTCTCTTCACCACTCATAGCAATCCCATGGTCACCGAGATTGCGACCAAGTCGGTCTACGAGGCGCTCAAGAGCCCCAACCTCCGGCTGTACGTCGTGAATGAGTTCTTCATGACGCCAAGCGCCGAGCTGGCGGATTACGTGCTGCCGGCAGCTACGTGGTTGGAGCGGCCCGATCTATGGGCGTTCAGCGACTATGGCAGCTACATCTGGGCCCGCGAAGCCGTCGTGCCCCACATCGTTCCCGGCCGCTACGAGCACTTGCGGGACTATGACATCTGGCGCGAACTGGGGATCAGGCTCGGCCAGGAAGCAGACTGGCCCTGGGAGACGCTGGAGGAGGTCCTGGACTACAGGCTGGCGCCGCTGGGCTACACACTCAAGACGTTCCCGAGAGTCATCCTTCGTCCCGTGGAAGAGAAAAAGTACGAGAAGCAGGGGTTCGCCACAACAACAGGGAAAGTAGAGTTGCGCTCCACCGTGCTCGAAGCGTTGGGCTACGACCCGCTGCCCAAGTACCTTGTTCCCCCGGAAAGCCCGCAGGGCGACCCCGAGCTTGCCAAGGAGTACCCGTACATTCTCATTACCGGTCGGAGGATCCTGTGCTACTACCATGCGGAGTGGCGTCAAGTTGAGTCGGTCCGCAAGCACTATCCCGCCCCGATCGTTCGAGTTCACCCCGAGACGGCTCGCGCAGAGGGGGTCGCCGACGGGGACTGGATCTGGATCGAGACCAAGCGTGGGCGGGTGCGCCAGAAGGTCCAGCTCTTCGACAAGATGGCCCCCCAGGTCATCAGTGCAGAGCACGGCTGGTGGTATCCGGAAATGCCGGGACCGGAGCCATCGCTTCATGGAGCCTTCGAGTCCAACATCAACGTGTGCATGAGCGATGATCCGGACTGCTGCAATCCCGAGATGGGTTCGTACCCACTTCGCACCGCTCTGTGCCGCATATCAAAGGCGGAGCCGGTGGGTGCGTAGTGACAAGATCTGCTTTCTGAACGCTGCCCAGCTAGGTTTTGATGGGAAAAGGAGGTGAAATCTGGGAATTGCTGCTCTACAGTTTCTTTTCGAGAACGACACAGATCAAACAAAGGGAGGAAAAAAGATGAACAAGTTGTCAAGTTTTCTGGCAATCGTGATGGTTGCGGCCATGTTAGTGCTGACCGCCTGTGGCGGCACCGCTACACCGGTGCCGGCCACAGCCGTGCCGGCCACAGGGGTGCCCCCAACGGAAGTGCCACAGGCAGGGGAAAAACCGATCATTGCCGTGGCCTTGCCCGCCTTGGACAACCCCTTGATGCTCGCGTTGAGGGACGCGTTTGTCAACACCTTCGGCGAGGAGTACGACGTCCAGGTGGCCAGCGCCGACGGCAACCCCAACACGCAAGCCACCCAGATCGAGAACTATACCGCCATGAAGGCCAAGATGCTGTTCGTCATGGCGGTAGAAGCCAGCAGTCTGCTGCCCAAGCTCGAAGCGGCCCGCGATGCCGGCGTGAAGGTCATGGTTGTCGGAGGCGAGCCGGGCGAATCCGGCCGCGACGCGGTCATGAAGATCGACCAGTTCCTGTCCGGTGAATATGCGGCCCTGATGGCCAAGAGGTGGGTTGACGAGAACTATCCGGACGCCGCCGACGGCTCGATCGAGACGGCCGTCTTTCTCTCTTCGCTCAACCCCGAGGCGATCGATCGCTCCAATGGGCTGCTGATGATCAGCGAGCCCTACCTGAAGAACACCTTGGGCGAGTACATCGACGCCGCCGGCACTCCCATCTCGGATGCGCAGGGGAACTATCTGTCCGGCAAGTCTGAGGCCGACCGCGTACCGAACCCCGTCTACAGCCCGGCGGTAAAGATCGTCCAGACACCGACAGCCGAGATGTTCCAGGCCGGCCAAACGGCGATGCAGAACGTTCTGACGACCAACCCCAACGTCAAACTGGTCCTTGCCTATGCCTCCGACGGTGGCAGTGGCGCCTCCAAGGCGATCATGGACGAGTACGCCAAGGGAGCCAACAGCGTCATCAAGGATCTGGCCAAGGTCGCCGTCTTTGGAGTGGGTATGTTCGGTCCTGAAGGGGATGCGATCAAGGAATCCGGCCAGGGCAAGGGTGTCTTCCGAGGCGCGGTTGCCTTTGGCGGCGGGGATCTGCCCGGAACGACGGTAGCCATTGCCTCCAAGATTCTCAATGGGGAGGAATTCCCTGAAGTGACCTGGGACCCGCTGGCGCTGGCGACGCTGGTCAATGGTGAGCTGGTTGTGCAGCCGGTTGCCAATTCCGGCGTCATTAGCGTTACACCATAAGCGGCAGGCACTGTTGGCCACACCAGTGCTCCGCGATTCCTAGGACGATAGTACAGTCCGGCGAAAGGGGTGGCAGGGCCGGGTTCTTGAACCCGAATAGTTCTCCCCGGCCCTGCTCTCTCCCTCGCGCGGTGGTGCGGAAATGCGAATTCAGGATATGATGGTGTCTCCGGCACAGCTGCCCGGGTGTCGCCACACTGGCCAACGGGTTGTGGGTTATGAGCATGACAGAGTACGTTGTTGAGATGAAGGGTATACACAAGCGCTTCGGTGGTATCCACGCCCTCAGAGGCGTGGATCTGGAGCTGAGGCGCGGCGAGATCATGGGCATCGTCGGCGACAACGGCGCTGGCAAGTCCACCCTGATGAAGATCCTCTCGGGAGCCTACCTGGCGGACGAGGGCGAGATCTATGTCGACGGAAAGCGAGCACAGATCCAGAACCCTCAAGATGCCTTCAACCTGGGCATCGGCATGATCTACCAGGACCTGGCTCTGTTCAACAACCTGGATGTGGCCAGGAACATCTTTGTCGGCAGGGAATGCCGTCGCGGGCCTTTTGGGCTGCTGGTGGACAAGAAGAGCATGTACCGCCAGACAGAAGACCTGATCCGCGAGCTGCGTGTCGATATCAAATCACCCAGGTTCAACGTCGCGCGCATGTCCGGCGGCCAGCGCCAGATGGTTGCCTGCGCCCGGGCCATCGCTTTCGAATCCAAGATCCTGATCATGGATGAGCCCACGGCTGCCCTGGGTGTCACAGAGGCCGGCAAATTGCTGAGTCTGATCAAGAACTTGCGGGACAGAGGGCTCGCGATTCTGCTCATCACCCAGCGCATCCCAGATATCCTGGCGATTGCCGATCGGGTGTTTGTCCTGAAGGGCGGGCAAAGGCAGGGTGTCCTCAACGTCAGCGAGGTCACACTCGACGATGTGGTGACGTTGATCGTCAGGGGCAAGGATCGCAACGGGATGCAAGCTCCGTCTGTAGAATACCAGTCTTTCGGATAGAGCCAATGTCGAGAATTGATCTGAGCGGCCTCAGAAAATACACCATCGTGTTTGTGCTCCTGGCGCTTGTGTGCTTTTTTTCGCTCACCAGCCCATACTTCCTGACGGCGCGCAACATCACCAATATCATCACCCAGAACACCTACTTTGTCATTGTGGCCATAGGCTTGTCGTTCGTGATGATCGGGGGCGGGATTGACCTGTCGGTTGGCTACCAGATGTCTCTGGTAGGCGTCGTCACGGCGATGCTGATGGTCGTCTATCACTGGCCTGTGTGGCTTGCCGTCGCTTCCGGATTGGTCCTAGGTACTTTGCTGGGCACGATCAACGGCCTGATCGTGACCAGGATCAGGATCTTTCCCCTGATTGCCACACTGGCGACCGCCGTGATCTTTCAGGGCATCTCGTACATGATCTCCCAGTCAAAGACATACCGCAATTATCCCGACGAGTTCCTCTTTCTCACCAACGGCAAGGTTCTTGGGATGCCATTCGATGTCTTTTTGACCTTGGTGATCATCATCGTGGCGAGTTTTGTCTACTATCAAACCGTGTTTGGCCTGAGAATCATGGCGTTGGGTGGAAATGAGGAAGCGTCTAGATTGTCAGGTATTAACACAAAAAGATTGAGAGTCTCGCTGTATGCGCTCTGTGCCTTTGTGGTTGCCATTGGCACCATGATCATGATCTCCAAGGCAAACACAACCCACTCCTCGTTTGGACCGGGCACCGAGTTTATCGCCCTGACTGCGGCGATTGTCGGTGGGGTCAGCTTTGTGGGTGGGGAGGGCAATGTGCCGTCTCTCGTTGCCGGTGTGTTTGTGCTTGCGGTACTGGGGAATGGCATGCAGCTTGCCGGGTGGGGAACGTATCCCCAATACATCGTACGCGGGCTGATCCTTCTGGGCGCTGTGGCATTTGATGAATACCAAAAAGCCCCGCGACGTCCAAAGCATAGAGCCGCCTGACTGCCAGGCACACGCTCAAGCAAGGGCTCGAGGTAGGACTCGATCAGAGAAAGGGAGGGTACTGTGGGTCCAGGTCGGAGATTCGAGCGGATAGATGAAGCCTCTATCCAAATTCCACCGGCGGATGTGTCATATATCTGCCGGAAGTGGCTGGATCTGCCTTATGCCAGCACCTCTCAGGCGCAAAAGCTTGACATCTATCTGCCCGCGGAGGGGAATGGGCCGTTCCCGGTGATCCTGCATCTTCATGGAGGCGCTTTCGCCATAGGGGACAAGCGTGACATTCACCTTCTGCCCCTCTTGAAAGGATTGCAGCGTGGGTATGCCGTGGTGAGTGTGAACTATCGTTTGAGTGGAGAAGCGATATTCCCGGCCGGGCTGCAGGATATCAAGGCGGCCATCCGATGGCTCAGGGCGAACCAGCAGGAATACCATCTCGACGGCAACAGGATTGCGGCCTGGGGCGGCTCGGCAGGAGGCTACTATGTGGCCATGGTCTGCCTGACGGCCAATGTGGCAGAGCTCGACGATCTGAGCCTGGGCAACCCGCAGTACCCCTGCCATGTACAGGCGGCCGTGGACTGGTTCGGTCCGATAGATTTTCTGGCGATGGACAAGCAGCTTGCCGGGAGTGGCCTTGGCCTCCCTGATCACAGTGAGGCAGATTCGCCCGAGTCCAGGTACATGGGAGCGAAAATCACCGAGATACAGGATCAAGTGCGGCGTGCCAGCCCGATGACGTATGTACATGCGGACATGCCCCCGATCCTGATTCAGCATGGGCGGTTGGATCCCATGGTGCCTGTGCAGCAGTCCATGGTTTTTGTTCAGAAACTGAAAGAGCTGGCCGGCCATGAGCGGTTTGAATTCGATATCCTGGAGAACGCCGGCCATGGGGACCCACTGTTCGAGACAGATGAAAACATGAACAGGGTCTTTCAGTTCATCGATCGCTACCTGAAACGACCAGGTGGAAAGGTAGAGCCCGTGGCGATAGGACAGGGCTTGAGGCCCGCCAAGCATTATGCAATCCAGGATGAGCCTCCACCGGCCGACACCGGTCACATCAAGAGAAGGTTCCTGGACATTCCCTACGCCACTCTATCGCCGGCACAAAAGCTCGACATCTATCTGCCCGATGAAGGCGATGGTCCCTTCCCGGTCATCGTGTCGATTCACGGCGGAGCCTTCATGGGCTGCGACAAGGCCGATCTCCAGGTCTTGCCCATGCTCGAAGGGTTGAAAAGGGGCTATGCGGTTGTGGCCATCAACTACCGGCTGAGCGGAGAAGCCAGGTTCCCGGCCCTGGTGCACGATGCCAAGGCCGCCGTCCGCTGGATCCGGGCCAACGCCCGGCGCTACCATTTTGATCCGGGCAGGATCGCGGCGTGGGGAGGTTCTGCCGGAGCCTACCTGGCGGCGATGTTGGGCACCTCCGCGGGAGTTCGGGAGCTGGAAGACCTGAGCATGGGTAACGCGGACCGGCCAAGCACCGTTCAGGCAGTGGTCACCTGGTACGGTCCCACCGATTTTTCCAAGATGGATGAGCAATTGACCAGGCTCGGGCTGCCCCCGGCCCCAGGCATGGAGCATAACGGGGTCTATTCGCCCGAATCGCTGCTGCTTGGAGAGCAGATTACCCGGATCCCTGACCGGGTGAAGGCTGCCAACCCAGAGACCTACATTACTCCCGCCGCTCCCCCGTTCCTGCTGCAGCACGGCACGATGGACGCCGTCGTGCCCGTCCAGCAGTCGATCAACTTTGCGGCCAGGCTGGAACAAGCCCTTGGCAGGGACAGGGTCGAGCTGGTGCTCCTGGAGGGAGCCGAGCACGCCGATCCGCGGTTTGAAACCCCGGAGAACGTAGAGAGAGTGCTGGGTTTCCTTGACCGCTATTTAGAGTAGGAATGCAGGCCAGCCCGGCTGGACACCCAGGAAAGCGAATTGGGAGGATCTGAATGGCCGATGAGACGATCAGCACCAGGCGACCCCTGGCAGCAGGCTGCCAGACAGGCGTGGAGCTCTTGCACAATCCGGCCCTGAATAAGGGGCAGGCCTTTACGGAGGAGGAGCGGGATGCCTTAGGGCTGCGGGGGCTGTTGCCGCCGCACGTCCACACCCAGGATGAGCAGGTCAAGCGGGTGATGGAGAATTTTCACAAAAAGCACGACGACATGGAAAAGTACGTGCACATGATCGCCCTCCAGGACCGGAACGAAACGTTATTCTACCGCGTGGTGCTGGACTATCTCGAAGAGATGATGCCGATCATCTACACGCCGACCGTGGGACAGGCCTGCCTGGAGTACGGGCACATCCTTCGCCGCCCGCGCGGCATGTTCATTTCGGCCGCCGACCGGGGGCGTGTAGCCGACGTGCTGCGCAACTGGCCCTGCCAGGACGTGCGCGTCATCGTGGTCACCGATGGAGAACGGATTCTGGGCCTGGGTGACCTGGGCGCCGACGGAATGGGCATCCCGGTGGGCAAGCTCTCGCTCTACACGGCCTGCGCCGGCATCCACCCCTCGCTGTGTCTGCCGGTGATGCTCGACGTGGGCACCGACAACGAGCGGCTGCTGAGCGATCCGCTCTACATCGGCCTGCGGCAGCGCCGCTTGCGCGGCCAAGCCTACGATGCCCTGGTCGACGAGTTCATGACCGCCAGCCAGGAGGTGTTCCCCAACGTCCTGGTCCAGTTCGAGGATTTCGCCAACACCAATGCCTTCCGGCTGCTGAGCCGGTACCGCGACCGGATCTGTACCTTCAACGACGACATCCAGGGTACCGGCGCCGTCGCGCTGGCCGGTCTCTATTCGGCGCTGCGCATAACCCATGCCAAGCTGGCAGAGCAGACAGTGCTCTTTCTTGGGGCCGGCGAGGCGGCCACCGGCATTGCCGGGCAGATCGTGGCGGCGATGGTCGGAGAAGGGCTGACCGGCGAGGAGGCACGGCGCCGCTGCTGGCTTGTCGATTCTGGCGGCCTGGTGGTCAAGAACCGCAGCGGGTTGGCGGCACACAAGCTGCCCTACGCTCACGATCGCGCGCCCCTGCCCGGCTTCTTGGCCGCCGTCGAGGCGCTCAGACCAACCGCCATCGTCGGCGCGTCTGGGCAGACCGGCGCATTCAGCCGGCCGCTGCTGGAGGCGATGGCCAGGCTGAACGACCGGCCGATCGTCTTTGCTCTCTCGAACCCCACCTCCAAGGCCGAGTGCACGGCAGAACAGGCGTATGCCTGGACGGGGGGGCGAGCCATTTTTGCCGGCGGCAGTCCGTTTGCCCCCGTCACGCTGGACGGCAAGACGCATGTGCCGGGCCAGGGCAACAACGTTTACGTCTTTCCCGGCGTGGGACTGGGCGTGGTAGCGTGCGGAGCCAGGATAGTGACCGATGAGATCTTCTCGGCGGCAGCCAAAGCCTTGGCGCACGAGGTGTCGGAAGCCGACCTGGAGCGGGGTCTCATCTACCCGCCGTTGGCGGCAATCCGGCGGGTGTCGGCGGCGATTGCGGTGGCCGTGGCCGAGGTGGCCTACCGGAGAGGGCTCGCCGCCCAGCCGAGGCCGGACGACCTGTTGGCACACATCCAGGCGCAGATGTACGTGCCGTGCTACCAAAGTTACGTGTGACCCCAGGCGAGAGACCTGAACGAGGTAGTTTTGTGTTGACGCCGCTGTCCGGCCTGGGCTTTTCCCCCTCGCTCCGTTGCTGCAGCATCTGACTCTGAGCTTGCCCTGGTCCGCGCTGGGAACGGGACAACGCCTGGCCGTCCTCAGCGAGCCGGTGAGCCTCCCAGGCTTTGAAGGAGAGTGCAGCAGCGTCTTTTGATCACGGGGATGCCTTCTTGGGGGCAGGGACTGCTTCACTCACAACGACTTGACTTTCGCCCGATTTCGACGTAAGATGCAGCCATGCGCAACGGCGAAGGGTTTGCCCGAAGGTCGGGAGCAGTCTCGGTCTGTACTGCGCTGGCAGTGCTGTCTGGTTTTGCCTTGGATCTGCTGCTCATCGCCCAATTCGGCATCGGCTCGGAAACTGATGCCTTTTTTGCAGCCTATACCATCCCTCTTGTTCTGATCATTTGCGCGGCCGCGCTGCAGCCAGCCCTGGTCAGCCTGTTGGCGGCCGAGCTCCCACCGCGAGGGAAGAGGGCCGAGCAGGTGGTCGGAGACAAACCCGGCCATCTCTGTGCCACAGCGGACGTGCTGCCCGACAACGGTCTATTCAGCGCTCTACTAAACGCTACTGGGTTGCTTGCGCTGGCCCTTGCAGGGTTCGGGGTGCTGGCGGCAGGCCCGATACTCGGCCTCACTGCACCCGGCTTTTCCGCGTCCACCTTGATGCTCGCCGTCCCCTTGGCACGTGTTCTTTTCCTGAGAGTACCGGGCGCTGCCGTCGCTGAGGTGCTCAAGGCCGGGTTGTACACACAACGGCGCTTTATCGCGCCTACTTTGAGCAACGCAATACCCAGCCTAACGGCAATTTTGCTGCTGTTACTGGCAGCCAACCAGCATATCGAGGTTGTTGCGGTGGGTCTGGTGTTGGGCACGCTGGCCCAGGTTATCCTCTTGTCCGTCCTGCTGTTTGGCCAGCGACCTTTGCCCTATCGATGGCAGTTACGCTCATTTCGCTCGGAGCTGCCTGCCCTGCGCCGGGTCGGGGGCCTGGTGCTGGCTCCGTTGGCCGGGTTGCTGCTGCGCCAGACCATCACCCTTGCCGAGCGTATCCTGGGCTCTTTTCTGCCCACCGGCAGCGTGACTGCCTTAAGCTACGCGAACCGGCTGACGATGGTCGCTGCCGGAGTGTTCTTTGACGGCCTCACCACGGCCAGCATGCCCTCGCTGACTGCGGCTTGGGCTCAAGGGGCCGTAGACGATGTCCGGGCCATATTGCGCCGTCTTTTGGGGCTCACCTCCCTTGTGGCTCTGCCGCTGGGGCTCGCCCTGGCAGCCCTGAGCGCACCGCTGGTCCGCCTCCTTTTCGAGCGTGGACAGGTTGACCTGTACAGCGCCCAATTGCTGGCGACAGTGCTTGGCATCTATGCGCTCAGCCTCCCCTTCCTGGGGCCCTACCGTGCAGTACAGACCTTTTTCTACGCGGCCAGAGAGCCCCGACCGGTTATCGTGCTGCATGGCATCCTGGCGACCCTGACGGTGACCCTGGATCTGGTCCTTGTGCGATCCCTGGGTGCTGCCGGGCTGGCCGCAGCCTACGTTTTCAGTTGCGGTGTGACCCTGGCAGTTGCACTGGTCTGGCTGGCTCGTCGGGCTGGCGAGTCGCTGGACTGGCGACAACTGGCCGATTCAGCCTGGCGCCTCGGCCTGACTTCGATTGCTGCGGCCGCCGTCCTTTTCTGGTCGAGTCGTGTGCTCGACACGGCGGTGATCGGGCTCGGACGCTGGTCGCAGATCGCAGTGGTGGGTATCAGTGGCCTTGCCGGTCTGGTTGTCTTTGTCGGAGTGGGCACCATCCTGCGATTGGAGGCTGTGGTCGGTGTGTGGCGACTCGCCAGAAGAGGCTGCAACAGGAGGGATAGCGCGCCTGAACGACTCACCCACCATTAGCCGGCCCGCCGGCGCGTGGCGCAAGGCGCTGATCATCGGCCTGGATGGCTTTTCGCTCCACCTGGTAAAAGATCTCCTCCCGGCCGGGACTATGCCCAACCTGGCGGCGGTGTTGCAGCGAGGGGTTGCCGGGCCGCTGACGTCGGTGTTCCCCACCCAGTCGGCGCCGGCCTGGGCGTCGTTCTTTACCGGGCAACGGCCAGGGCGGCACGGAGTGCTGGATTTCGTGGAGCGTGGGGCTGACGGCCGGTACCGCCATGCGCGCCCTGCCGCCCAAGCGTGCCTGTGGAATGTCCTGGAGCGCCACGGGCTGCGGACGGGGTTGTTCGGCTTTCCGGTCACCTTTCCACCTTCACCGATCAACGGTTTCATGGCGGCGGGGATGCTGGTGCCTAACGGGGCGGTATTCACCTATCCCCCAGAACTCAGCGCACGGCTGCGATCTGAGGTGCCCGGATACGACATCGACCTGAAGTGGCAACTGTACGCCGGCCGCGAGATGGCCCTGGTGCACAACCTGAAACTCCTGACCGCCCAGCATTTGACTGCCGTGCAATCCCTGGTCCGCGATCACCCGGTTGACTGTTTGGCGGTTGCCTTTCTGGAGCCGGACCGGCTGCACCATGCCCTGTGGCGGCACCTCGACCCAGACCACCCCGAGCACGATCCACGCCTGGCCGCGCGTTGGCGAGAGCCCATACTCAGCTATTACCACACCCTCGATGCTGCTCTAGGCCAGTTGATCGATGCCGCCGACCCGGGCACTGGGCTGATCGTTCTATCCGACCACGGGTTCCAGCCTGCGGGCCGGCAGTTTTGTGTGGACGAATGGCTGGCCGAGCAGGGCTGGCTGACCTTTCGCCGGTCGTCCGGCCGTTGGGTCCGTGTGGCTCGGAGCCTGGATCTGCCCTGGTTGCAGCACCTTCGCCGCCGGTTGATCCCGGATATGTCGCGGCACATCCCTGCTTTTGCACCAGGGGGTACACTCGACTGGCCGCACACGGCCGCGTATTGCCCCTGGACCATGCAGCAGGCCGTCCGGCTGAACCTGCACGGCCGGGACCCCCACGGCGTCGTGGAGGCAGGAGAAAAAGCCCGGCGGCTGCTGGCCGAGATTCGCCAGGCCCTCCTCGAAGCGCGAGACCCTGCCACCGGCCGGCCGGTCATCGCAGAGGTTTGCGATGGGGCAGCCTACTTCAATGCGGAAGGCCCGAATATCCCGGATCTTGTGTTTACCACCCGGCCGGGCTATGCCACCAGCCCGCACCAGGCACGGCTGTGGCAACAGAGTGGGTGGGCCTCGGGCGATCACTGCCTGGAGGGCTTTTGGGCTGTGTCGGTCTGCCCGGGTGCCGGCGAGCCGACTGCCATCCAACGCCGGCGTTCGCTCCCGGCCGAGCTGGTTGATGTTGCTCCGACCCTGTGCTACCTGTTGGGGCTGCCGATCCCGCCTGATCTGGACGGTCGACCGCAGACTGATCTGATCGAGCCGGCACACCGCTGGCCGGTCCGGATCGAGGATGGAATGGCGATCCCTGATCAGGCTGACACTGCATTGCCTCTTGATGCGGCCGAGGAAGCCGACATCCGCAGCCGGCTGCGTGGCCTGGGGTACCTGCCGTGAGCCTCGTGCGGCCAGGCGTTTGGCCCTGGATCGGCGCGATCCTGGTCCTGTTTGTGGCTGCGGGCGCAGCAGCCTTCTTCCTGCCTCCTACGCTGTTCGCTGCAGCGTTCGTCGGTGGCGTTGTGATCCTGGCATGGCTCGTGTCACCGAAAGTCGTGATCGTGTTGCTCCTCCTGGTCCGTAGCAGCATCGACGGCTTTATGGAGCTGTTCCAGCTCTCCTTCACGGCCGGTCTGCCGCTGACCATGAACCTGGCCGGAGCGATGAACAGCCTGGCTGTAGGGTTGGGTTTTCTCACCCTGGTACAGCGTCTGGTGCGCCGGCAGCCGCTGCTGCCTACCGCTCCAGGCTGGACCTATGCCTTGTTCCTGGCGGTCTGCCTGCCGATGATTCCCGGCTCGGTCGACCCGGTTGCCGGGGTCAAGGAATGGGCTCGTCTGGCGAGCGGCCTGGCTATCTATCTGATGGCTACCGAGGTAGTGCACGATGAGCGGCAGGCCCGGCGATTCACCGTGGTTATTCTGGCTTCCTCACTACTGCCGCTTGCCGTAGGCTGGTTGCAGCGGCTCACCGGCAGCGGTTATTTCTTTCTGGGCTTTGTCGGCACCGAGTTTGCCTACCGGCCCCAAGGCACCTTTGCCCATCCCGGTATACTCGGATCATACCTGGTGATCATGCTAACTATGGCGACCACCGCTTATTTTGGAGCGCCGTCGGCAGCTCGACGGGCAGCGCTGATCGGCTGGGGTGCGGCGGCCGCCGGCTGTCTGGCCCTTACCCTCGCTCGCACGGAATGGCTCGGCTTCCTGGTAGCGATGACGGTCCTGGGCTTGTTGAAGCAGCGGCGCCTGGCAATCATGATCCTGGTCTGCGCGGCTGTGCTGCTGGCATCAGTGCCATTGCTGCGGGAGCGGCTGACCGCCACCGAGTCGGTCTTCTGGCGCCTTGACCTGTGGCAGGCTGCGTACAGCCTGGCCTGGCCTCCCTCATTTCTCGGCCTTGGCCTGGGCACATCACCCTGGCATGTCAACCAGATCTTGCCCCTGGTGGACAGCCCGCCGCACAACGACTATCTCAAGGTTCTTCTCGAAACCGGTCTGTTGGCCTTGTTGGCCTATCTAGGCTGGCTGCTTGCTTTGCTCCGCCACGCGTGGCGGGCCTACTGCCGGACAATCGACCGCCAGATTGCCTGGCGGGCCCTGGGGCTGCTGGCCATCACCGCCGCCGGCGCGGTCATGAGCCTGTCTGACAACTACCTGGGCCATACTGCCGTGCAGTGGTATTTCTGGGCTTTTGTTGCGCTGGTCCCACCCAGCGGCACCTGGCCTCCTGGTGCCGCATGCCTCTGGCGGCCCGTTAGTGCCGGGCAAGCCAGCGACGAGAGGATTCACCCATGAACAGATCATTCCGTTTGTTAATGCTCGCCCTTCGCACTCTGGGGATTATCTTCCTGGTAACAGCGGCTCCGGACAATATCCTGGCAGCGGCTCAGAGCCCCGCGGCCGTGGCGCCAGACGAGACGCCGGTGTGTGGGGAGCTGCCCACAGATACGCACTGGACTGCCGCAGGCAGTCCGTATCATGTGACCTGCAACGTTACGGTCCTTCCGGGTGTTGTGCTGACGGTCGATCCAGGTGTCACAGTCCAGTTCGATCCCGCTACCGAGCTGGCGATCAGGGGCAGTCTTCAGGCAGTTGGGACAGGCGCCCAGCAGATCCTTCTCACGTCGGCTGCAACCACCCCGGTGGCAGGGGATTGGGTGCGCATCTGGTTCACTGGGGAGCACAGCCAATCTACATTGGAGCATGTTGTCGTCCAGTACGCCGGTCTGTACGACTATGCGAGTATCGACGCCGATACCGGCTCCTTGGCGATCACAAACTCCACGATTCGCTATGGCGCAGGCACCGCTGTGCATGCTTCCACCCCTCTGTCCGTGGAGGGCTGTAACATCCACGACAACGGCGGCGATGGAGTGCGTTTCGTTGCCGCTTCCAGTATGGCGGGGGTTGTAGTCAATGACAACGCGCTCTCTGGCAACGACGGATATGCCGCCTACTTGCGCTCCGAACCCGGTTCAGCGCTTGGCTTAGAAGTGGGAGGGAACACCGGCGCTGGCAATGGCACTGACGCTGTTTTCTTGGATGTCGAGCTGATCACAACCACGCTTGGCAACAACCCGGGCCTGCCATATGTGGCTCATTCGCTGGATACTGACCCCGGATCCCTGCTGACCATCGACGCCGGCTCGATCATCAAGGCCGACTATGAGATATCACAGCCGGGCAGCAAGATCATTGTCAAGGGCCAGTTGCGAGTGGAGGGCCAGGCCGGCAATCCGGTTGTCTTTACCTCGCTGAAGGACGACAGCTATGGCGGCGACACGAACGGTGACGGCAGCGGCACCCAGCCGGCCCCCGGCGACTGGCGCGGACTGGTCGTCTATGGGGATCTGCCTGTGGATCATTACCACTATTATCTGCCGACGGTCGCCCGCGGAATGTTGGGGAGTGTGCCAGGACGGCCGGCTGCCGGCGGCGCCATAACCGGCGCAGGGACCCAGTCTCACGCTGGTGCGTCCGAGGTGACTGCGCTCCTGGATCACGCGGTGTTTCGCTATGGCGGGTCCTACCTGGACCTGGCGAATGTCGAGCTGTACGGCGGGCACGCGCAAGTCCTGAACAGCATCACCGAATACAGTGGCAACAAGGGGTTATACGCCGAGGACACGGCGCTGGAGGTAATCGCCTCGACGTTCCGCAACAATGTCGACGGCGGGCTGCGGCTCAACGGCCAGTCGATACCCCTGGCCCCGGTACTGGTTGACAACACCTTTACTGCCAACGGCACGCATGCTGCCTACCTTATCCTCAATCACGACTGCCGCTCAGAGATGAACGTCCAGGGCAACACCGCCTTGGACAACGGCCAGGTGAACGGCATCTACCTGGAAGGCAACGTGTACAACAGCGCCGGCTGCAGCCTGCATGCCAATCCGGCTGCTCCGTGGGTGATCTGGACTGTCTACGTCCACGACAGTGGGCGGCTGATCGTCCAACCGGGCGCCGAGCTCAAATTTGTCGGCCCAACCTTCCAGCCGGGAACGGGCACCGCAATCATCTCTGGGACGCTGGAGGCAGCCGGCGCCGCAGACGATCCTGTGATCATGACCTCGTTCTGGGACGATTCCGTAGGCGGCGATACCGATGGCGCTCCGTCGGCAGGACAACCGGGAGACTGGATCGGGCTGGTCATCCGGGGCGGCGGGCGCTTGATCCTCGATCATACGGCCATCCGCTATGCAGGCTCGACCGGGCCGGCGCTATACGCCACCGATGCAGCGCTGAGCATCACCGACAGTGAGATATCCCATAGCGGCGACAGAGGGCTTGGCCTCCTGATCAGCGAGCCGGGAGCGGCGCTTACGCTTCGTAATACGGCATTCAACAGCAATGCCGGATTCGCCGGCTCGCTCCGAACGACGGGTACCGCTCGGGCTCAATTTGACATCCAGGGCAACGGCGGAAGCGGCAACGGCGTGAACGGCATCCTCCTGGACGCAACGCTGGGCACGACGACCATAGGCCGCAATCCTACGCTGCCCTACACAGTTCAGTCGATGACGGTGGCCGAGAATCAGACTGCGACCGTAGAGCCCGGCGTGACATTCAAGGCGCACCAGGCATTCTCGGGCGGCGGCAGCCTGGTCCTCGTCCAGGGCAGCCTGGAGGTTGAGGGGACCGGAGGCGAGCGCGTGACCTTCACCTCGCTCTACGACGACTCTGTCGGAGGCGACACCTTGGGCGATGGCTCTGCCACCCAGCCTGGGCCGGGGGATTGGCGGGGTATCAACGTCGATCCTGGCGGTGAAGCCGAGCTCGCTTACTGCGCCATCAGCTATGCAGGCTCGGACGACACAGCCGTCTTTGTCGACGGCGGCGCCGTATCCGCCGATTACGTCACCATCAGCCACAATCAGCTCCACGGCGTCAGCAACCAGGGCGCAACGGGCATCCTCACGGTGACCCACAGCACCATCAGCTACAACACCGGAGCGGGGATCGTCAATGGTGCCTTGGCCAGATCGGCTATCAGCCTGAGTAACATCATGCACAACGAGGCCTATGGTGTCAAGTCGAATGCCTCAGCAGCCGTTTTTGTGGTTGCGGCGCAGGACAACTACTGGGGCAGCGCCGACGGGCCAGCCTGGGATGGGCATCTGGGATGCAACCCGCAGCCCAACGGCTCGGGCGACCTGGTGACCTGCTGGAACGTCGACTGGATGCCGTTCGCCACTACCCCATACGCCTATCCGGGCGATTTCGACCGAAGCGAGGGTCGCAGCCCGGCGGTGGGGTATGGACTATGGAGACCGCTGTAGAGGGTGAGCCCACCGGATCGGTAGGAGGAAGGCGTGTTGAGGGTTGTCGTTGCCGGAGACTATCCCGAAAACCCACCCAGTGTGGTGGGCGGGATCCAGGCCATCATCTACACTACGGTGCAGCCCATGCTCGACTATGACGATCTCGAGCTGCACATCGTCACGTGCGAAAAGTGGCGCGACCGCCGGCCTACTAGGTTCCGGCCGCAAACTGTCCGCGATGGGCGGTTGACGGTTCACTACCTGCCATCATCGCCGCGCATCCCCCACAGCCTGTCGATGCTGACCCTGGATCGGCGGAGCGTCCGGCGCTCACTCGAAGCCCTTGCGCCCGACCTGGTTCACGCTCACGGCCAAGTGGCTGCCTATCCACTTGCGGCTTTTGACACCGGACGGCCGGCTGTCATCACCATCCAAGGCATCAACACCCTTGAAGCCCGGCTGGATCGTCGTGGAGGTGCCCTCAAAGGCAAGCTGCGCGCTGCCCTGTGGCAGGCCATCGAGCGCAGATGCCTGGCTCGCGCCAGCGACCTGATCACCCCCAGCCCCTTTGCGCGGCAGGTGGTGGCGCCCTTGACACGGGCTCACCTGCATACTATCGAAAATCCGGTCCACCCGGCCTTCTTCAACCTCCGCCGTGCCCCTGTGCCCGGCCGGGTGCTGATGGTCGGATCGATCCAGAAGCGCAAGGGTACGCTCGAGGCCATCCAGGCAATGGCCCTGGTCCGCCGCATCGTGCCCAATGCACAGCTCACCATCGCGGGCAGCTTCTTACCCCCTTTTCGGGCCTATGGCGACATGGTCCGCCGCAGCCTGTTCGACCTGGGCGCAGCCGGTTACGTGCACCTGGCCGGTCACCTTGGGCACTCGGCGTTGCTGGAGGCATATCGCACCAGCGAGCTGTTCCTCTTTCCCACCTGGCTTGAGGGCTCGCCCGTGGCCCTGGCCGAGGCCATGGCCAGTGGTCTGCCGTCTGTTGTCAGCGACATAGCCAGCACGGCTCACCTGGTGGAAGAAGGTGTCACCGGCTATCGGGTGCCTCCTGGCGATGTACGGGGCCTGGCCGAGCGCATGGCCGGTCTTTTGCAGGACGCTTCTGCGATCAGACGCTTTGGGCACGCGGCAGGAGAAGTTGCCCGGGCGCGGTTCCTCCCTGAGCTGGCCGCTCGCGCTACCTGGCAGCTCTACCAGGCCCTGGCCGGCCGTCAGGTCTAGTTCATGATCCTGGGAGTGTTGGAGGCGGGGCCTTGGCCCGAAAGTTGACAAAAGATCTGCTTTCGGATAGATTGGTGCCGTGTGCGTGCGTCCGATCAAGCCCGATCAAAAGAATGAGGCCGGGGCCGTGAGCCGGGTGAATCTGTTGGGTGTGGGCATCAGTGCCGTCGATCCGGCCACTACGCTCCAGGCCATGGCCGGCTGGATCGAGGCCTGCGAGCGGCACTATGTGTGCGTGTGTGCTACCCACATCGTGATCGAGTGCCAGCGTGATCCGGCCCTGCGGGCCATGGTCAACGGCGCCGCATTGGCTGTGCCCGACGGCATGCCCCTGGCCTGGATTGCCCGCATCAGCGGCTGGCCGCTTACCCGGCGCGTGTACGGGCCGGATCTGATGCTGGCCTTCTGCCGGCTGGCCGCTCAGCGGGGATATCGGACCTTTCTGCTGGGTGGCGCGCCCGGGCAGCCGGAGGATCTGGCCGGTCGGCTTGTCGCCCAGTTTCCCGGCTTGCCGATCGCCGGCGCCCTGGCAACACCCGAGCGCCCGCTTACACCGGAGGCAAACGCACGTGCAGTCGATGCCATCAATCGTGCAGGTGCGGATATTGTGTGGGTCGGGATGGGCGCGCCCTTGCAGGAACGGTGGATGGCCGAGAACCGCGCCAACGTGGAAGCCCCGGTCCTGGTAGGGGTGGGGGCTGCCTTCGATATTCACACCGGACGGGTTCGCCAGGCGCCGCACCGGATGCAGCGGGCCGGGCTGGAGTGGCTGTTCCGGCTGACGCAGGAGCCGGGCCGGCTGTGGCGCCGCTATCTGATCGGGAACCCGTTGTTCATCTGGAAGCTGCTCGGCCAGTGGTTGGGGCTGCGCAAGTATGATCTAGCCGGCAGCGACAGCGAGCCTGATCGAGGTGCAACGCAACACAAAGAAGGAACAATGAGATGATGACAGTGCAACAGATGATCCTGGTCATGAGAAGGCGTTGGTGGCTGATCGCCGCAGGCGCCCTGATCGCCGGTGGGATAGCGGCTGTGCTGAGCTTCTGGTGGCCTCGCTCCTACGAGGCTCAGGCACTGCTGTTGATCACCAAGCTGCGGCCGTCTGTGACGCTTGACACACGGTTTCAAACAGTCACAGAAGAGAATGTTGTAAATCTGTCAATCCAGGAAGAGCAGGTGCGACGCCAGACGCTGATCGAACTGGCCGAGAGCCCTGAAATCGGCGCCGAAGTTGTCGAGTACTTGGGCAGCAGCCTGGCACCAGAAGAACGATCGCTCACCCGTTGGGGCGGCATGGTCAAGGCCAAGACGACCGGCAATGTCATTGCCCTTACTGCGAGCGCAGGCGATCCAGCCAAGGCTGCAGCCATTGCCAATGCTTGGGCCCGAGCGTACGCTGATTATGTTAATAAGCTATACTCTGCTGCTTCGCCAGACAACGAGCAAATCCGGGCGCAGTTGGAGGAGGCAACCAAGACCTATGACCAGACCGAGACGGATCTCGAAGCCTTTTTGCAGTCGAGCCAGGAAAACGAGCTAACGAGACAGCTTCAGCAACAAAAGCAGGTCCTGGCCGACTTGCAGGCCGGGCAACTGGACAGCGCCCGGCAGCGCGTGGTTGCCCTGCTCGACCGGGCAAACCGTATCGACGGGCTGCTGCTGGATGCCGCAAATCTCAAGGCACAGGTGACGTCGCGCCCGGATGGCCGGCTCGCGGCAGCAGCCGAGCAGTTTGCCCTGTTCTTTCTGGAGGCCGGCACATTCGTTCAGACGCCGGCATTCTCGATGACGGTGGAGGTGGGCAGCGGCTGGTCAGCAGAGGGGACTCTGACCTCGACGCAGGCGGCCGAACGGCTGGATGATATCGTGGCGACGCTCGAAGCGGCACGGTCCACCACGCTTTCGGAGGTCGAACGGCAATCGTCAGCGGTGTTGCACGGCGAGGAGCTATTGGGTTTCGGGGCGGACGCCATTGCCAACCTGCAGTCCCAAATCTCGCGCCTGGAAGCGGCGGTGCAGGGCGAGCAGTGGAAGAGGCAGAAGCTGCTCGACGCCCAGACGGTGGCCCATGACACCTATCTGACGCTGTTGCGCAAAGCAGCCGAAGTCAAGATCTTGTCGGATCTGACCAGCACTGAGGTGCAGGTCGCCGCTTCGGCGACCGAGCCTGTCAATCCGTCCTCTCCCCGGCCGGCGATCAGCATCGCCCTGGGGTTGGTGGCAGGCGGGTTGATCGGCCTGGCATTAGCCCTGCTCCTCGAAGTGTGGCCACGGGGAGAAACCCCTGGCCGGCCAGCGTGAGCGTTGCGCCGATCCCGCCCAGAGGGTCCAGGAGTCTAGGGAACCAGCGCTCGCAGCGCCTCGGTGGCCGCTTCGTTGGCGGGGTCCAGGGCCAGCACCTGCCGGTAGGCGGCGATCGCCTCATCGCGCCGGTCCAGGGTCTGGTACGCCTTGGCCAGGAACAGGAGCCAGCGGGCCGTCGCCGGCTCCAGGGCCACTGCCTGTTCCAGGTGGGCCAGCCCGTCGACCGGGTTGCCCTGTTGCAGCAGGGCGTTGCCAAGGCTGGCGTGCGCCCATGCCGAGCCAGGCGCTACCTCCAGCGCCGCCTGGTAGAGCGGCATGGCCTCTGCCCGCCGCCCATCTGTTTCATACAGGCCACCCAGGTTCAGATATGCCCCCACGTAGCCCGGCTCGACCTCGATCGACTGCTGGTACTCGGTCTCAGCCATATCAAGCTGTCCCTGCGCCCGGTAGGCGTTCCCCAGGCGGGTGTGGGCCATGCCCCACTGCGGCCAGGCCTGTACCGCTCGCTCGTACGATCGGGCAGCCGCGGCCCACTGGAATGCGTCTGCCTGGGCGTCGCCATAGTCAAGGTAGCTGCGGGCGAGGTCATAGCCGCCGCCGCTCACCAGGTCGTCGATGAGCTTTTGGTAGGCCGGCCGATCCATAGGGCTCAAGTCGTGCTGGATCTCCAGCAGGGCAACGGTAGCGCGCATGGCATCCACGGGAGTAGGAGGTGCGTTCCGGTAATGAACCACTGCCAGCCAGGCCAAGCCCGCAACCTGGAGCTCGCTCCCGGCCTCCCGGCGCAGGCGATCGAGGTGGCCATCGTGCACTATCACCCACCAGACGTCACTGTCCGCAAAATCGGACGAATCCGGATGCAGGGTGCGGGCCTGTAGGACCCGGATCGTCGGATCCGTAGGGTGATAGTACCAGGCCAGGCTGTTAGGCTGCAACAGCCAAAGCTGGACGACCCGATCACCCGGCCCGACGTTGCCTAGGAGATACTGCCCAACACCGCGCCAATCCTGCCGCTCTGTGGCATAGTAGTGGCCGAGTGACGGGACTGCCGTCACGCCCAGCAGCCCCACTGCCAGCCCAAGCGAGATCGCCCACGCCGGGAGCCGGGCGTCAAGCCGGCGCCCCATTGCGTTACCTACCCGCTGCCCCGCCCTGCTGCGCACCAGGGTGCACAGACCACGCGCCGCCCAGTCCAGGCCACAGGCGACAAACACCAAATAGACGGGCAGCAGGAAAATAAAGAACCGGGAATAGATGTAGAACTCCGCCCACATTTGCGACAGGAGGACGACCAA
>Ga0209254_10001116_pt1 | contig 23693 bp, 27 predicted proteins | sample FrelakmetDIP11DI_FD_187148 | JGI IMG/M metagenome (GOLD analysis project Ga0209254, IMG submission 187148) | Freshwater lake sediment microbial communities from the University of Notre Dame, USA, for methane emissions studies - DIP11 DI (SPAdes)... | ecosystem: Environmental > Aquatic >...
CGTTGGGCGGCACAGACAACACTGTCGGAGCGGGCCAACTCACTGCCGAGGTGACGGCATTTGCGAGGTATGCAGCGTTCGAGCACTAGGGGGAGGTGCAGGTTATGCGAATCGCGTTCGTGGGCTCTGGCGGGCTGGGCGGTTACTTCGGCGCCCGTCTGTGCAAAGGGGGGCGGATGTGCACTTCATTGCCCGCGGCAAGCACCTTCAAGCCATGCGACGCGAAGGCCTACGGGTCGAAGGTCCCGATCCAATCCATATCGCCCGCGTCAACGCGACCGACGATCCAGGAGAAGTCGGCGTCGTTGATTTCGCGATGCTCTGCGTCAAACTTTTGGGCACAGAAGCGGCGCTCGAGCAGATCCGTCCAATGGTTGGCACCGCCACGACAATCATCTCGTTCCAGAACGGCGTCCTGAAGGACCAGTACGTGCGAGCCGCTTAAGACGAGTCGCAGATCATGGGCGGTGTCGGCTACGTCGCAACGACGATCGACAGACCGGGCGTCATACGGCAAACGGGCCCGATCCAGAGGCTGATGTTTGGCGAGTTTAATGGGTCGCGGTCACCCCGGGGGCAGGCACTTCTCGAGGCCTGCCTCGCGGGCGGCATCAACGCAGAACTGTCAAACAACATCGTCCGCGAGATTTGGCAGAAGTATGTGTTCCTGGTGGGGCTGTCGGGCACCACAACCACAATTCGCAAGCCCATCGGCCCGATCCGCGAGAATCTACAGACACGCGCCTTCCTGCATGAGGTCATGCGTGAGGTTGTAGCGGTTGGTAGGGCCCACGGCGTGGACTTGCCCGAGGACTACGCCGAAGTGCGCCTCAAGCTCGCGGACGACGTGGCCTATGACATGACTTCCTCGATGCATCACGATCTAGAGCGAGGAAATCCGTTGGAAGTCCGTTGGCTCTCCGGAGGCGTTGTGGAACTCGGCCAGCACAAAGCCGTACCGACACCCCTGAACCGCGCGATCGCCGACATCCTGGCGCTGCACGCTCCCGGAACGAGCAAAAAGTGACGCCCAACCCTTCGATGCAGCGGACCGCCTCCCTGCGGGCTTTCGCCCGCCGTGCCACGCCCGCTGATCGCCACGTTAGGCGGTTACCTAGCTCGAGACAGCGAATGTTGGAAACAACAAGGATAAGCCCTTGAAATCTCCAGTCGATCGCAAGACCGTTGACCTGGCGGCCTACCCCGACCTCGTCGTGATCTATCTCGGCATGCGCGTGCGGATGCTGAAAGGTTTGTTGACCCTGCTGAGCAGCGGGCCGCAGATCGATCGGGCTGGCGCAGCGCGCCCCGACGGTCTGCTCCACTATGAGAACAACATCATCTTCGGTTTCTTCCCGTTGCACGTCGGCATGCGTTGGTACTGGAGGGACTTCCAGTCGATGGAAAAGTGGGCGCGCTCGGAGACGCACCGCCTCTGGTGGCAGAAGTTTCTTCGTGACTCGGGAGGAACGGGCTTCTGGCATGAAACGTACTTCATGCGCGGCGGCATGGAGGCGGTCTATGATGACGTGACCGGACAGCCCGTCGGCTTCCAGGCGTTTGCGCCAAACGTCGCTGCTCGCGGGTCCATGTTCTCTGCTCGTGGTCGCCTGCGCGTGCCCGGCAGCACGCCTCCGCAGCCGGCAGGTGTAACCGAGGAAGAGTTAGACTGAGTCCGCTCACTTGGATGTTGCCGCCTCAATCCTTCCGGCGGACCGCCCGCGGTGGCCGCTCGACACAAGCGTGAGGGCGCGAAGCGGGATGCTTGCTGCACGCACCGAGAAATGATCCCCTTTGACCTGGAGGCTGATCGTGAACCGGTTTCAGTTGACTCTGAAGAGCATTCGGGCGCGGCCCGTCGTAGTGCCCTTGAAGCGGCCTGTGGTCTCGAAAGTCGGCCTGTTCCGGGATTGGCCGCTGATCCTGATCGACCTCTACACGAACGAAGGCGTCGTCGGACACAGCTACCTCGAGCCCTATCTCAAGCAATCCGTCCGCTACATCGTCCCGGCGCTGGAGGACCTGGCAGAGGCGGCGAAGGACCAGCCGCTGGCGCCCTTCGACGGCTACCGCCGGGCGATCGGCTCCCTGCATCTCGTCGGACGAGAAGGCGTTTCCCTGATCGCGACGTCCGGCCTCGACATGGCGGCTTGGGATGCCTTGGCCAAGGCCGCAGGCATGCCGCTCGCAGTGTTTCTCGGCGGAACGGTCGGCCCCGTGCCCGCCTACAACAGCAACGGTTTGTGGTTGACGCCGCTGGAAGACCTCCCCGCGGAGGCCGCCGCACTTGTCGCGGAGGGCGGGTTCACGGGACTGAAGCTCAGGTTGGGAAGGGAGAGGCTGGCCGACGACCTTGCGGCCATCGCCGCCGTACGCGATGCGGCTGGTACCGCGGTGAAGCTCATGTGCGACTTCAACCAAGGCTTGTCGCTCGGTGACGCACGCGTGCGCTGCCACGCGCTGGACGACCAGGGACTCTATTGGTTCGAGGAGCCGACGACCTACGACAACATCCCGGGCTACGCGCAGTTGACGCGCGAGCTGAAGACACCCGTTCAGCTGGGGGAGAACTTCTACGGCCCGCGCCAGCTGTACCAGGCGGTGCTCGCTGGCGCCGGCGATTACGTCATGCCCGACCTGATGCGCATTGGCGGCGTCACCGGTTGGCTGCGTGCCGCGGCCGTGGCGGGCGCTGCCGGCATCCCGATGTCGACTCATCTGTATCCGGAGATCGCGGCTCATCTCATGCGCGTCACCGAGACTGCGCACTGGCTCGAGTGGCAGGATTGGGCCGACCCGATACTGTCCGAGCCCTTTCAGCTCAAGGATGGCCACTTGATGGTTCCCGACAAGCCCGGTCAAGGCATCGAGTGGAACGAGAAAGGCGTTTCGAGATTCGCGCTGTAATCCTGGTGCGCGGTACGCGCCCTCTGCCGGGATGCAAGGGAGGTGACCCGATGACAGCGGACTCGGTGGTCGGAAAGCGATTGATTGTCGGACTGACGTTCCAGGATGAAGATGAGAGGCTGATCGGAAACGTTCAGTACCACGTGCGGGTGCTCCGCATCGACCAGTTCGATGGCATTGTCGTAGAGCGCCTGGACCCCGAGGGCGGAGTGTTCAACGTACCCCCTTTGGTCGAGGCCCTTGAGGCGCTCGCGCCGGGCGAGTATCGATTGAACGCCACCGGCGAGCTCGTTCAAGATCCCGACTACGCACTGCTCGTTACCGTTACGGTACCCGCCGAGGTGGCGGAGGACATGCGATCAGGGAAGCGGCCGATAGCGGCTGAGTTCGTACATTCCTTGAGCCAATATCCTCCTTCGACATCCAGGCACTGAGATGGCTCGGTTCCGGAGCTTCTCTTGAGGTACGTGCTCGGCGTGGGTGGCGTCCTCCTGCTCCAGGTCGGGTTTTCCTTCGCAATCATCCTGGCCGCCTCTGGCGGTGGGTCATTTGTAGGCCTCGGTGCAATGTTGCTGGCCGTTGTCGGCATCCCGCTCACGGCGCTGATCAACTTTCTCGTCATCTTTACCAATCGCAAGAACCCAGCGGCGCCGTGCGTTCTGCCCGTGGTCCTCGTCTCGCTGGCTCTGCCGGCCGTACAATTGGTTCTCATGATTCTCGTCTCCGTCTTTCGGCTATGAGCCTGATCGCAGCCGCTTGCGAGCGGCCCAACCCTTCCTTGCACCTGACGTTCGCCGGCTGGCTTCAGCGCCTTTCGGCCGCAGGTGCATTCAAACGTTGGCGGGCGAGTTGGAGGCAGAACCGTGGATGCTAGTGTTGTCGCCATGATCGTGTTCGCCTGCACGTTTGCAGGCGCACTGGTCGGAATGTGGTTGCGCACCGTGCTGCCAGAGCATTTTTTCGACACGGAGTCGAAAGACACGGTGAAGGTTGGCATCGGGCTCATCGCCACGATGACTGCTCTCGTTCTTGGCCTGGTCACCGCCTCCGCCAAGGCTTCCTTCGATGACGTGAACACGGCAGTGAAGCAATTCGCCACTCAAGTCGTCGCTCTCGACCGCGCACTTGCCCGCTACGGGACCGAGACCGGCGACATTCGCAAAGGCTTGCAGCGCGCGATTGGGACCCGGATAGACATGGTCTGGCCGCAGGACTCCTCCACACCTGTCAGCCTGGACCCGGCGCATGTGTCAGGAGGCGTTGAGGGACTGGCAGACGCGGTCAGGGGTCTGACCCCGAAGGACGACTCGCAGCGGGCACTCCAGGCCCGGGCGCAGGGCCTCGCAGAGGCGCTGCTGGAAGCCAGGTGGCTTGTGATCGCCGGCGCCGGAACGTCAGTGCCCTTGCCGTTCCTCGTGGTCCTCCTGTTCTGGCTCACGATCACATTCGCGAGCTACGGGTTGTTTGCTCCGCGGAACGCCATGGTCGTTACGGTCCTCTTCGTTTGTGCAGTGTCTGTTGGCAGCGCCATGTTCCTCATCCTGGAGATGGATGGGCCGTTCGATGGCCTGCTCAAGGTGTCCGCGGATCCGTTGCGCTCCGCACTTGCACATCTGAATCAGTAGGTGCCTCACAGACCAGCCATTACCCAGGCCCTGTTTCCCGGAGGAGTACGCAGTGATCCGCTCCAAGGCACCCCGTACATCGCTCGTGAACGGTCGACTCTGGGGCACACGGGCCCGAGACTGGGCGGACATACAGGAAGGCCAGTGTCGCGCTGCCTACGAGGCCGTGTTCGACAGGCTCTCACTTCGTCCGGGAATCCGGTACTGCGACGTCGGCTGCGGGGCCGGACTGGCCGCGCTCCTTGCTTCGGATCGAGGCGCGGAGGTTTCGGGCATTGATGCCGCCGAGAGCCTCCTCGAAATCGCACGTGAGCGAGTTGCCGGTGCGGACTTCCATCTTGGAGACCTGGAAGCGCTGCCGTTTCCGGACGACACGTTTGACGTCGTGACCGGCTTCAACTCGTTTCAGTTCGCCGCGGATCCGATGGCTGCGCTCCGCGAAGCGAAGCGGATCGCCAAGCCTTCAGGCCGGATCGTCGTCCTCACCTGGGGCAACCCGCAAGGGATGGAAGCTGCAGCGATCGTGGGCGCTCTCAAGCCATTGCTGCCACCACCACCCCCAGGCGCACCGGGACCATTTGCCCTCTCCGACGAAAGTGCGCTCAGGGCTTTCGCGGCAAGCGCTGGCCTCACTTCATTGCAAGTGTCGGACGTCGCCTGCGAGTGGTATTACAAGGACCTCGACACGGCCCTTCTCGGGCTGGGCTCGTCGGGTGTCGCGGCAAAGGCCGCGGAGCATGCAAGTGTCGACGCGGTGAACAGATCACACGCGACCGCATTGGTGCCCTTCCGACAAGGCGACGGTAGTTATCGCCTCGGGGCTTCCTTCAGGTGGCTCATGGCCGCAGCCTGACAGAGCCAGCACGCCCGCTTCGCTGCCACGCGGGGCCTGACGCCTCGGTCGAGCCGGATCGCGGGGGCGACCCCGTTGGCCGTCGCCCCGGCGATTCCGAACGCGCCTACGCGACCTGTTCCGCGCGCCGCTCGGTCTTCGCGGCGGGCTGCGAGCGCGGCTCGATCGGCGTTGCAACCGGCGCGCGCGCCTCGATCGCCTGGGCGGCGTCGAGCAGCCGGTCTTCGCGGAACTTGGCACCGATCAGTTGCACCCCCTGCGGCAAGCCATCGTCGTGACCGACCGGCACCGCACACGACGGCAGCCCGAGGATGTTGACCGGCACCACCATGCGCATCGCGCGTGCGATCTCGGCGATGCGCGTGACGTCCTCGTCGATGCGCCACGGGCGCTCGCAGCACACCGGCGAGAGCACGATCGGATGCTCGTGCAGGAACCGCGTCCACGCCTCGCCGTGCTGGTGGATCGCAACCCAGGTCGCGAGTTGCGCCGCCTGGCCGACCGGTTTGAACACCTTCTGTTCCAGGCAGGCCTTGACGAACACCGCCTCGTCGGGCCCGGCCGCCGGTTCGAGTTCCGGCCAGAGCGTGCCGACGTCGGCCCACATCGCGTCGAACCACAGCGCGGCAACCTCGAGGATCGCCGGCGGCTCGACCTCCACCACCTCGTAGCCGGCGTTCGCCAGCCAGTCGGCGGCGCGGTCCACCCCTGCGCGCACGTGCGGATCGATTCCCACGCCGGCCGGGTTGCGCACGACCGCGACGCGGATCGGTCCCTTGGCACGCGGCCCCTGCAGCGGCGCCGGCACCCACCGCGGGTCGCGTCCGTCCGGGGCGCTGATGAGCTCGAACGCCATCCGCAGGTCGGCGATCCGCCGCGCCATCGGCCCCTGGCAGTTGGTCATCTGGATGGCCATCGGCTCGGGCCACGGCTGCGTCACCGCGCTGTTGGCGACGCGTCCGCGCGATGGCCGCAGCGCCGCGGTGCCGCACATCTGCGACGGCACGCGCAGCGAGCCGCCGAGATCGTTGCCCAGACCGAGCGGCGTCATCCCGCTCGCGAGCGCCGCAGCCTCGCCGCCGGAAGACCCGCCCGGCGTACGGCCTGCATCCCAGGGGTTGCGGGTGCGGCCGGCCGCACCGCTCGCCGTGTCCCACCGGAACGCGAAGTCCGGCAGGTTGGTGCGCGCAAGGGGAATCGCGCCGGCCTCGCGCAGGCGCGCGACCACCGGCGCGTCGGCCGCGGCGATCTGCTTGGCGAACGCCGCCACGCCCCAGGTGGTCGCCGAGCCGGCGACGTCGATGTTCTCCTTGATGGTGAATGGCACGCCGGCGAGCGGACCGAGCCGTTCTCCCGCGGCAACCTTCCGGTCGACCTGGGCGGCCGCGGCACGGGCTTCACCAGCGAGCGTCGCGGTCACCGCATTGACTGCGGGATTGACCTTCTCGATCCGTGCGAGATAGGCGTCGACCACCTCGGCCGACTTGACCTTGCGAGAAGCGATCAATCCGGCCAGCTCGACGGCGCCTTTGGTGCAGAGTTCGTTCATCCTAATCTCCATCTTCATCAACGGGTTGTGTGAATACCCGGCTGGGCCTGCCGGATCGATGCCTCACTGCACCCGCTCGATCGACCGACGACAACCGTGTAGGCTGCATCCTCCGCCGGACCCGCCCGGCCCCACATCGGGAGACCTCCCCATTCTTGCCCCTCTCCCCCTCCGCCTGGGTGAATTCGTCGCCACGCTGGCCCTGGCGCAGGACAACGCGTTCGGCCAGCCGCTCGAGTCGCAGATGCGTTCGTGCCTCCTGGCGATGTGGATGAGCGAGGCGGCGGGTTTCGACAAGGCGCTGCGCGACACCATCTATTGGGTCGCGCTGCTGCGCTACATCGGCTGCACCGGCCACGCGCACGAGGTGGCCACCCTCTTCGGCGACGAGATCGCGGTACGCGCCCGGACGCTCGTCCACGATGCCGCGAACCCGGCCGAGGTGATGCGCGACGTGATCGCGTTCGCGACCGCCGCCCATCCGCCGGAGGAACGCGAGCAGGTCGTTCAGATGATCCAGCAGGGCGCCCACGAGTGGGCAGTGCACAACTTCGCCTCGGGCTGCGAAGTCGGGGACATGCTGGTGCGACGTCTCGATTTCAGTCCCGCCGTCCGGGAGGCCCTGCGCTTCACGTTCGAGCGGTGGAACGGCAACGGCTTTCCCGCCCATGCGAAGGGCGAAGCGATTCCGCTGGCGATGCGCGTCGTGCACATCACTCACGACATGGAGGCGATCGCCCGCCTCTTCTCGCCGGCCCGGGCGCTCGAAGCCGCGCGCGAGCGCCGCGACCAGACCTACGACCCGAAGCTCGCCGACCTCTTCGTCGCGCACGGAGGGGCCTGGCTCGACCAGCTGCAGAAACTGGACCCGTGGGATGCCGCCCTCGAGCTCGAGCCGGAGCCTCGCCGTACCCTGGAGGGCGCCGAACTCGACAACGCCCTGGAAGTCGCGGCGGACTTCATCGACCTGAAGTCGCCCTACATGGCGGGCCACAGCCGCCGGTGCGCCGAGCTCTGTGCAGAGGCCGCCCGGGCCCTGGGATACGCCGAGGAGGCCATCGGCCGGCTGCGGCGGGCCGCGCTGGTGCACGAGTTCGGCACGACCGCCGTGCCGAACTCGATCCTGGACAAGCCCGGCCCGCTCACCCGCGCGGAATTCGATCGCATCGAGCTTCACCCGATGCTCACCGAGCAGATGCTCCGCCGCTCGCCCGCCCTGGCCACGCTGAATCCGGTCGCGTGCGCGCACCACGAGAAGCTCGACGGCTCCGGCTACCACAAGCGTCTGCGCGCCGACGGCGCCGATCCCGGTGCCGTCGTCCTTGCCGTGGCCGTCATCTACGTGGAGCTCACCACCGAGCGCGCCGACCGTCCGCCGCTTTCCGGCGCGGATGCCGCGACCGAAGTTCGTCGGCTCGCATCACAGGGCGTGCTCGATCAGCGCGCGACCGACGCGGTGCTCACGGCGGCCGGCCACGACAAGCTGCCTGCCCTCGCGTCCCGCCGGGCGCAGCACCCCGGCGGGCTCTCCGGTCGCGAGGTCGAGGTGCTGTGCCTCGCCGCCAAGGGGTTCACGACCAGACAGATCGCCGACCGGCTGTTCATCTCGCCGAAGACCGCGGACCACCACATCCAGCACGTCTACACCAAGATCGGCGTTTCGAGTCGAGCCGCCGCCGCGTTGTGGGCGACGCAGCACTCCGTCCTGCGCTGAGCTTCGGGCCAGCGGCGAGTGACGCCCGACCCGCAGACGGGGCAGGTCGGTTAGCATCGCGTGGCTCGCCGAGGACTTTGGTCCGACACGACTGAGACTGAACCCGGCGTTGCAGCCGACCGCTGGCAGGCGTCGCCTGCCTTGTCGCAGTACCACGCACTGTAAAGGCGCCATGCACACAATCACGCACGCAGGTTTGGTCATGCTCGCGGTCGGTGCGAGCGCCGGGGCCTGGGCCGATCAGGGCCTCATAAAACAGGGGGAGGAAAGGTTCAAGATCAATCTGGGCGGAGCCCTTACCCAAAACGATTCGAGTTTGCGGCTCGATGGTTCGAATGGCCAAGGTCGCGAGGTTGACCTCGAGGACGCGGGACTGAGCGACGATTCCACCGGCTTGTTCGCCTCGGCAACATGGCGCTTCGCCTCGAAACACCGCATCGGCCTCCAGACGTTCTCCATCCGGCGAGATGGCAGCGCGACCACCGCTGAGACCATAGGGCTGGGCGACCAATCGGTGCCGGCCGGGACCTCCTTGTCGGCTGACAGCGAGGCACGCTTCCTGATCGCCAACTATCAGTACTCGTTCATCAAGAACGACAGCCTCGAACTGGCCGGAATGATCGGGGTCTACGCCGCACGGTACAAATTCAAGTTCGACGCGTCCAGTCCGGTGATCGACGTCGACAGGAACACCGACGTCCCGCTGCCTGTGATCGGCGCCAGCCTGGATTACTACTTGAACCCCCGCTGGACGGTCTCGATTTTTGGCGAAGCGATGAAGATCGAGATCGGCGATGTGGACGGCCGTCTGTACTACGGCGGGATCTCGACCGACTACATGTTCACACGGCACTTCGGCCTGGGTATCGGCTACTCCTTGAGCGACATGCAAACGGACGTGACCAAGGGGAATTTCGAGGGACAGATCAACTGGCGCATCACCAGCCTGTTCGGATATGCCCAGTTTCGGTTCTAGAATCGGCGCGAGGGCGCGCAATGCGTCAGGGTGCGGCGTGCGCGACCTCGTCACGGCGGACGCCTTCGTCCGCAAGGACCAGGTGTCCACGAAATCAGTTCACCCCCAACTCCAACGCCAGGAGGAGACATGTCGCAACCCGTTTACGCATTGAACCTGTTCGACGTCTCCAACAAGGACGAGTACATGGCGTACTCGCGCCGGTCGGCCAAGGAGGTTCAGGCGCACGGCGGGAAGGTGATCGCGCTTGGAAAGTTCCGTTCGTCTGCGACCGGGAGTATCGAACCTCGAACCGCGTTGATCCTCGTGGAGTGGGCGTCGCAGGAAGCCTTCGACAGCTACAACAATGATCCTGCACTTGCCGACCTGCACCCCCACCGGATCAATGGAACGAGCAACTACGTCTGGCACCTCTTCGACAAACTCGAAGACCTGCGACCTCTCCTGAAGTGACGCGCGTCGCACGCTCATCGGATGGCGCCGCAGACCGCTATCCAGCCAGCGCGGCGCCCCCGCAGCGCGTCCGTGCGGCCGGCCGGGACGCGCCCCTCGAACCGAACGTTAGGCCCCACGGACCATGACCACGTCCTCCGGTTGGTTCTTCTGGGCGGCACTCTCGGCAGTGTTCGCCGCCCTCACTGCCATTTTCGCCAAGGTCGGCCTCCAAGGCGTCGACTCCGACCTGGCGACGCTCGTGCGAACCGTCATCATCCTGTTCGTGCTCGCCGCGTTCGTCTGGCTCGCTGGAAAGTGGAGCAATCCCCTCGCCCTGTCCGGCAGAACGTGGCTCTTCCTGGCGTTGTCGGCCCTCGCGACGGGCGCGTCCTGGGTGTGCTATTTCCGCGCCCTCCAACTCGGCAATGCCTCCCAGGTGGCTCCAGTCGACAAGTTCAGTCTGGTCCTCGTTGCCATCTTCGCCTTCGCCTTCCTCGAGGAGCGTCCTTCGCTCCGAGAGTGGATCGGCATATCTCTCGTTGCCGCCGGCGTGCTCACCCTGGCTGTCAATCGCTGAGCGTCGTTCGGTTGCCTCCACGAAAGGCGCAGGAGGCAGTACGCAGTGATCGTTGGATTCACCTGGAGAAAGGGCATGGCCGCATACGTGATCTTCGACGTCGACATCCGTGACGCAGCTGCATATCAGGAGTTCATGACGGCGGTGAAGCCTGCGCTGGCCGAAGCCGGCGCGCGCTATCTCGCCCGCGGCGGGAAACACAAGGTGTATGAGGGCGACTGGACCCCGCGCCGCATCGTGCTTCTGGAGTTCCCCACCGTGGCCGCGTGGGAGGCGTTCTATTTCGGACCGGTGTACCAGGGGCTCAAGTCGATCCGGGACCAATGCAGTTCCGCGCGCCTCGTGAGCGTCGAGGGGTTGGAAGCGTAAACAGCAGGTTCCTGGGCAGGCAAGTGACCGCATCCAACGATCCGTTCGAGCGGACCCGCTCCGGCGCGCTTCGCCTGGAAGCCTAGGCAATCCGTCGTGGACCAACGCGAGGCATCTCGATCCCCGCTAGGCATCCTGGTGGGCACCGCAGCCCTGGTGGCCCCTGCGCTGCACTCGATCACGGACGTACTGGAGTGGTACCAAGGCGGCTTCTCGCCCGGCCTGCTCTGGGTCAACTACGTCGCCTTCCTTCCAATGCCCTGGCTGCTCCTGGGGCTCTACGCCGTACGCGAACCAAGGCCGAACGTGCTGGGCCTGGTCGGCGCACTGCTCTACGGAGCGGCCTTCACGTACTTCGCCCATACCACCCTGTACGCGATCGCCGAGCGAATTCCGACCTACGAAGCCTTGTGGTCGCGCCTGGGCGGCCTCTATACGCTCAACGGTGCGTTCATGGTCGTCGGCGGCCTCGCCTTCGCGTGGTCGGCGCTTCGTGCGGGTTGGCTTCCCAGGTGGCCACTGCTGCTTTTCGCATCAGGCCTCGCATTGAACCTCCTGCTGACCCTCATGCCCGTGCCCGACATCCTGCAAACCATCGGTAGCGCGGCCCGAAACATCGGGCTCATGGCAATGGGCCATGGCGTCTTGTTCAAGCGGCCGCGAACAGCGGTGTGACCCGTCCTTGAAGCCGGCAGTCCGCGATCGAGGAGCACTGCCCGGCGGGCAGGATCAGGCCGCCCGCATGAGCTTCTCGCGCAACTCCCGCGGCAGGGACGCAAGCCATTTCTCCTCGCCGCCCGGTTCCGGCAGGACACTGCCGAACTCCAGGACGCCCTGGGCGGGTATGTCCGAGATATAGACCCACACCGCCTGTTCCGAGATGCCGAGGATCTCGCTCGTCTCACGCATGATGCGCTGAAGCATCCGCGCCTTCTGTTCATTGGTTCTTCCGGACCGGATATCGGCCCGTACCCAGACGTGATCCGGGGACGCCGCTTCGCCGCCGATGAAGATCGCGCCCGGCTCCACCTTGTAGAAGACCACTTGCACGAAGTAACGCGGCGCCGTGGCTTCCACCTGATGGATGGTCGTGACGCTTTCGACCAGCCTTGCCCGCTGTTCGGCCGTCAACGTTCTCGCGGTCGTGAATGCGTAAGTCGGCATGCGGGGCGCTCCGTGGCGGATGGGAACGAAAAGTATGCCCGGAAAGCGATCGGGCAGCGCATCTCCGCGACGGGGATTGTGGTCCGCGTGAGGGCGCGTCCCGCGCGCTGGGCGGTTCAGCCCATAATGCGGGGCAGCGACACGGAAGGAGACGCCACGATCATGGCACTGCAAGCGCTGTTCGACATCTCGCTCCCCATCATCCAGGCGCCGATGGCGGGCGTGCAGGGCAGCGCGCTTGCGGTGGCCGTCTCCAATGCGGGCGGCCTGGGCTCCCTGCCCTGCGCCATGCTCCCGCCGGACGCCATGCGCAGGGAGCTCGCGGCGATCGCCGCGCAGACAACCAAGCCCTACAACGTGAACTTCTTCTGCCACGTGCCGCCGGCGCCCAGCGCGGAGCGCGAAGCCGCGTGGCGGGCCGCGCTCGCACCCTACTACGCCGAGTTCGGCATCGACCCCGCCGGCGTGCCCGCGGGCCCCGGGCGGTTGCCGTTCTCCGCGGAGGCCGCCGACGTGCTGGCCGAGTTCAAGCCGCCGGTGGTCAGCTTCCACTTCGGCCTGCCCTCGGCGGAACTCCTGTCTCGCGTGCGCAGCTGGGGTGCGCGCGTCCTGTCGTCGGCGACGACCGTCGCGGAAGCACGCTGGCTGGAAGCCCGGGGCGTCGACGCCGTCATCGCGCAGGGGCTCGAGGCGGGCGGGCATCGCGGGCTCTTCCTGTCGGAGGACACGAGCGGCCAGGTCGGCACGTTCGCGCTGGTGCCGCAGATCGCGCGGGCGGTGCGCGTGCCGGTGATCGCCGCGGGCGGCATCGCCGACGCCAGGGGCGTGGCGGCCGCCATGGCGCTCGGGGCAGCGGGGGTGCAGGTCGGGACGGCCTACCTGCTGTGTCCAGAGGCGACGACGAGCGCGCCGCACCGCGCCGCGCTGAAGAGCGAAGCCGCGCGCGTGACGGCACTCACCAACCTCTTCACGGGCCGGCCTGCGCGCGGCATCGTGAACCGGCTGATGCGGGAACTCGGCCCGATCAGCGCCGCCACACCTGCGTTTCCCCTCGCGACCGCGGCCATCGCGCCGTTGCGCGCCAGGGCGGAAAGCCTCGGCAGCGGCGACTTCTCGCCCCTGTGGGCGGGCCAGAACACCACCGGGTGCAAGGAGATCCCGGCTGCGCAGCTCACGCGGGAACTGGCGCGCGAGGTGGTCCATGCCGGGTGAGGCTGGCGACGCGCGGGAATGAGGACGGCCCTCAGGATCGTCGCGGGCCTGCTGCTCGGGCTCGGCGTGCTGCTCTGCCTGATCGGCCTCTCGACCCTGCCCGACGGCGGCCTGATGTTCGCCCTGCCCTACGTCTTCCTGATGCCCGGGCTGCTGCTCTGCGCCGTCGGCGGGCTGGGGCTCTGGCTGGCACGCACGCCGCGCGACACGTCCGAAGTACCCTGACGGCCCGAACGCCAGCCGCTTGCGCCGGCGCGCGGCGTTCGCGAAACTCGGGACGGCCTACGCACGGGGAATGGACGCCTTGCAGACCATCGGCATGATCGGCGGCATGAGCTGGGAATCCACCGTGCCCTACTACCGGCTCGTGAACGAGACCGTGCGCAAGTGCCTCGGCGGCCTGCATTCGGCACGCATCGTCCTCTACAGCGTGGACTTCGCCGAAATCGAGCGGCTCCAGCACGACGGCCGCTGGGACGAGGCCGGATCCCTGCTCGCCACGGCGGCGCAGGCCTTGCAGGCGGCGGGCGCGGATTTCCTGGTGCTGTGCACGAACACCATGCATCGCGTGGCCGGGGCAATCGAGGCCGCCGTGCGCATCCCGCTGTTGCACATCGCGGACCCGACGGCCGCGGCGATCCGGCAGGCGGGGCTGGCGACCGTGGGCCTGCTGGGCACGCGCTTCACGATGGAACAGGCGTTCTACTCGGGCCGCCTGCGCGAGCGGCACGGCCTCGCCGTGCTCGTGCCGGACGACGCCGACCGCGAAGTGGTGCACCGGATCATCTACGAGGAGTTGTGCGTCGGGCGCATCGAGGCGGAGTCGCGGACGGCCTACCGGCGCATCATGGCGGGGCTGGCCGAGCGCGGCGCGCAAGGCATCATCCTCGGCTGCACGGAAATCTCGCTGCTGGTGGACGAGCGCGACTCGCCCGTGCCGCTCTTCGACACCACGGCGCTGCACGCCCGCGCCGCCGCCGAGCGCGCGCTCGCGTTAGCATGAAGCCTGCGCGGCACGGGAGCCCCAGATGAACATGTCCGACATCCCCTTCGGCACCACCGACTGGTCCGCCGTGGCACCCACCGAGCATTCCGGCGAGACCGGCTTCGCCCGCTGGCGCACCCGCGAGTTCGGCGGCATCCGCGTGCGCATGGTCGAGTACTCGCCCGGCTACGCGGCCGACCACTGGTGCGAGAAGGGCCACATCCTGCTCTGCCTGGAGGGCGAACTCGTGACGGAGCTCGCCGACGGCCGCGTGTTCACGCTCCGGCCGGGGACCAGCTACCAGGTGGCCGACGGCGCGGAGCCGCATCGCTCGCGCACCGCCGCCGGCGCGAAACTCTTCATCGTCGATTGACGGGCATGCGCGTGCCCGGCAACCTGAAGGAGCCGTCCTGATGCTGCTCGTCGGCATGCTCGACTCGCCCTACGTGCGGCGCGTCGCCATCTCCCTGCAGTGCCTCGGCCTGCCTTTCGAGCACCAGTCGGTGTCGGTGTTCCGGACCTTCGACGCTTTCCGGCGGATCAACCCGGTGGTCAAATCGCCCACGCTGGTGTGCGACGATGGAACAGTGCTGATGGACTCGACGCTCATTGTCGAATACGCCCAGGCGCTGGCCCGGCCGCGCAGCCTGGTGCCGCAGGAGCCGGCCGCGCTCGCCCGCACGTTGCGTGCAGTCGGTCTCGCGCTCGCCGCGTGCGAGAAGGCGATCCAGCTCTACTACGAGGACCTGCTGCGCCCGCCCGAGAAGCGTCACGCACCCTGGATCGAGCGGGTGACCGGGCAGATGCACGCGGCATTCGCGGCGCTGGAGGAAGCGGCAGCGAACGGCTCGCTGGTCGCCACCGCGGAGCAGCTCGACCAGGACGCCATCAGCGCCGCGGTGGCCTGGACGTTCACCCACGAGACGGTCGCGGGCGCGGTGTCCGCTTCGCAATATCCCGCGCTCGCCGCCTTCACGGCGCGGGCCGAAGCCCTGCCGCCCTTCCGCGCCGCGCCGCACGGCACCGGGACGTACCGCGCCGCGAGCTGACCCGCCGCCTCAGGCGTAGCGCCCGAACCAGCTCACCGACAGCAGGCCCGCGACGACCGCCAGCACGGCGGCGGCGGCGGCGAACAGCGCGGCGATCTCGGTCTCCTTGCGCTCCAGCACGTACTTCGCGTTCAGACCCTCGTACACCTTGCGCAGGTCCGACTCGCTGCCGGCCTGGAAGTACTCGCCCTTGGTGATCTCGGCGATGGCCTTGAGGGTCTCGCCATCGAAGGCCATGAACATCGAGTAGCCCTCGAACTGCGCCTGCCCGCCTTCCGGCGTGCCGAAGCCGACCGTGTACACGCGCACGCCGCGCTCGGCCGCCATTTTCGCGACCTCGAGGGGATCGGGGCCGATGGTGCGCCGGCCGTCGGTGAGCAGGATGATCGCGGCCGAGGCGTTGGATCCCGGCGGGACGGGCGTGAACGGCTTGGCGTCGGCCTTGGGCTCGGCGGCGGGCGGCTTGGGCCTGGACGCGTCGCGACCGCCCGGACGCAGCACGTACTGCTCGATGTCGATGCCTGCGTCCGGGAACAGGGCCGCAAGCGACACGATGAGCCCGCTGCCGATGGCCGTGTGCCGCTGCAGGTGCAGCCGGTCGATGGCGTCGACCACGTCCTCGCGGTTCTGCGTGGGCGCCTGCACGATGGCAGCGGTCCCGGCGAAGGACACCAGCCCGATCCGCACGTCGTCGGGCTGCTCCTTGACGAACGCCTTGGCAGCCGACTGGGCCGCGGCGAGCCGGTTGGGCTGGACGTCGGAGGCGCGCATGCTGAGCGATACATCGATCGCCATCACGATGGTGCGCGTCTCGGTCGGCAGGGTGATCACCGCGCTGGGCCGTGCGGCTGCCACCAGCATCGCGATCATGGCGAGGAGGAACAGCAGCGGCGGGATATGGCGGCGCAGTCGCTGCCCCGGGCCCATTGCCGCCTTGACGATGCCCAGGCTGGCGAAGCGGATCGCCGACCGCTTGCGCCGGTTGAGCAGGTAGAGGTAGAGCGCCACCAGCACCGGAACGGCGGCGAGCAACCAGAGCAGATGAGGCCACAGGAAGCGCATGGTCTTTGCCTTGGACGCGGCCGGACGCGCCGCAACCTGACTCTAGCATTGCCTCGTGCCGCCGTGGACCCGGCGGACGCCATTACACTCGCGCCATGATCGACGCCCCGCGCACCAACGCCCTCGGGCAGCCGATCGGGCCCGCCCTGCCCGATTGGCGGCCCCCGCCCACGCCGCCGCGCACGCCCATGGCGGGACGCTGGTGCACGGTCGAGCCGCTCGACGCGACGCGCCACGCGGCGGACCTGTGGGCCGCCTACGCGCTCGACGCCGAGGGCCGCAACTGGACGTACCTCACGTCGGGGCCCTTCGACACCTTCGCCACGTACCGCGAGTGGCTGGAAGCCGCCGCGCGGGGCGACGACCCGCTGTTTCACGCCGTGGTGGCGCGCGACTCGGGCCGCGCCGTGGGCGTGGGGAGCTACCTGCGCATCGCGCCCGCGGCGGGATCGATCGAAGTCGGCCACATCCACTACTCGCGGCTCCTCGCGCGCACGCCGGCCGCGACCGAGGCGATGTACCTGATGATGCGGCGCGCCTTCGAGCTCGGCTACCGGCGCTACGAATGGAAATGCGATGCGCTCAACGCGCCCTCGCGCGCCGCGGCGCTGCGGCTCGGCTTCACCTTCGAGGGGATCTTCCGCAAGGCGCTGGTGTACCGCGGGCGCAGCCGCGACACCGCGTGGTACGCCGTCGTGGACGACGACTGGCCGGCCCTGCGCGCCGCGTTCGAACGCTGGCTCGCGCCGGAAAACTTCGACACCGCCGGTCGGCAGCGAACGCGCCTGGCCGAGCTGCGCGCCTGACCGCCCGTCAGCGGGCGCCGTCCTCGAGTGCCGCGATCACCCGCGCAGCGAACACGGCGTGGTCGAACGCGCGATCCCCCGCGTCCTGCCCGAGCCGCGCGATCGCGAGCCGGAGCGAAGGGACCACGATGATGCGCTGGCCCGCGTAGCCGGCGGCGTAGAACGCATCTTCCGGCAGCGACCGCGCCGCGGCCCGTTGCGCGCGCTCGCGGTCCGCGGCGTCGTAGAGCCAGAAATGCGCGCCGTACTTTCCGGCGCTGCCGGCGGGCGCGGGCCGCCGGCTGTACTCGACCCAGCCTTCCGGGAGCACGCGCCGCCCGCTCCACACCCCGTCCGCCGCGAACAGTGCGCCGAAGGTTGCCCAGTCGCGCGCCGTGGCGAGCATGTAGGACGAGGCCACGAAGGCGCCCGACTCGTCGAGCTCGGCCACCGCGCTCGCCATGCCGAGGCGCTCGAACACGAGCCGCCGCGGCAGGTCGTGATAGCGCAGGCCGGACGGCACGTGGCCGCGCAGGGCCTCGGCGAGCGCGTTGGTGGTGCCGCTCGCGTAGCGCCACGCCGTTCCGGGCGCATCGGCGAGCGGCCGCGAGGCGGCGAAGCGCCCGGCAGCGCGCTCGCCGAACAGCATGCGCGCCACGTCGCTGAACGGATCGCCGTAGCGCTCGCTGAATGCCATGCCCGTGGACATGCGCAACAGGTGGTCGTAGGTGACCGCGCCGCGCGGATCGCCGGGGGCGCGCCACGCGGCGATGCGCGCCGGCTCGGCGAGGTCCAGCGCCCCTTCCAGCACCAGCGCGCCGACCACGGCGTTGAAGACGCTCTTGGTGAGTGACCAGCCGGAAAACCGCGTTCGCGCATCGAAGCCCGGGGCATAGCGCTCCGCGATGATGCGTCCGTCCCGCATCACCACGACGGCCCGGCTACGCGCGCCTGAACCGCTCGCGCCGAACGCCTCGTCGAGCACGCGCGCGAGCGGCGCGCTCTCCGCGTCGGCCGTTGCGGACTCGCCTCGGGGCACGTGCGTCGGAGCCGGCTCCGGGACGGGCTCCAGGTCGCCGGTGACGACGAGGGTGCAGCCGTAGCCCGGGCGGTGCCGCGCCTCGCGCGCGACCAGTCCGAGCCACGTCGCCTCGGTGCGCGCGCCGGCGCCGTCCACGCGCCAGGCAATGCGCCGGAAGATCGCCGCCGGCCAGGTGACGGCCAGATCCTCTTCCGCGACCTCGGCGGCATCCCGTCCGCCGACGAACACGCCGGAGCAGAGCTGCTTGGCATAGAAGCCGGCGCCGATCCATGCCGCTCGCCCCATCCACGCCCCGGTCGCGACGGCCAGCGCCGCCGCGGCGAGCGCGACGGCGAGGACGAGGGCGCGGCGGCGGGGGTGTGACGATGTCATGAAACGGCAACAGGCGACGGGACGCTGCAGGACGCGTCGGCTACACTGCGTCCCTGTGAACTCGTCCGACGATACCGCGCTTCGCGAGCTCGTGCGCTACGGCGTGATGGCGGCGTCGAGCCACAACACCCAACCCTGGAAGTTCCGCCTGGCGCCCGGCCGCGTGACCGTCATTCCGGATCATGCACGGCGCACGCCTGCCGTCGATCCGGACGACCATCACCTGTACTGCAGCGTCGGCTGCGCGGTGGAGAACATCGTCCAGGCGGCGCGCGGGCTTGGCTGGACCGGCGCCGCGCGCTACAGCACGTCGGCCGACGCGGTGCAGATCGACCTCGCACCGGCGGAGCCTGAGCGGAGCGCGCTCTTCGATGCCCTTGCCGAGCGGCAATGCACGCGCGGCGACTATGACGGCCGGCCGGTGCCGGAGGACGCGGTTGCGGCGCTGGTGGCCGCCGTCGAGGACGAGCGCACCCGCACGGTCTTCTTCACCGGCAGCGAGCGCATCGGGACCGTGGTGGAGATGGTGGCCGAGGCAACGCGCGCCCAGGTCAACGACGCGGCGTTCGTCGAGGAGCTGAAGCGCTGGATCCGCTTCAACGACGCCGAGGCCGAGCGTACCCGCGACGGCCTGCACGCCCGCAGCATGGGCAATTCCGGTGCGCCGCGCTGGATCGCGAGCCTGATGTTCGGCGCCTTCTTCAATGCCGGGCGCGAGACCGAAAAGTCCTCGCGCGAGATCCGCAGCTCCGCCGGCGTGGCGGTGTTCGCCTCCGACGCCGACGACCGCGAGCACTGGATCGAGGCCGGCCGCGTCTACGAGCGCTTCGCCCTGCAGTCGACGGCGCTCGGCATCCGCCACGCGTTCATCAACCAGCCCCTGGAAGTGCCGCACCTGCGCACCGAGCTCGCCGCCCGGCTGGGGCTCGGGCGGCGCCGCCCCGACCTGATGGTGCGCTACGGCTACGGCCCGCTGCGACCGCGGTCGCTGCGCCGCCCGATCGAGGACATGATCGTGGCGTGAGACGCTGCGCAGCGCGACTGCACCGGGACTGTATAGAATGACAGCCCCTTCGCCTCGCCGCCATGCGCCTTCGCGTCACCCCCCTCCGCTCCGCCGGCCGTCCGCTGGAACGCCGCGACGCCCTCGCCGCCCCCGGCGTCGTCGGCGAGCTGCTGGTGCACTACGCCACCGACCCGCGCACCGGCCGCCCGGTGAAGCAGGCGCTGCTGGTGGATGCCGCGCATGCGCTGCGGCGCGAGCTGCTGGCGCCCCTGCATGGCCCGGAACTGCTCTCGGCGGCCCAGCTCGGCCTGGTGCTGCGCGGCACGGAACTCGCGCCGGGCGGCGTGGAGTACGTGCAGGAGTGGTGGTGCCGCTGGCCCGATCCCTGAGCGCCGCGGCTCAGGCCGCGCCGTGCAGCGCGCGCCACAGCGCGTACGGCGTGAGGGGCATGTCGAGATGGCCGATGCCGCGGCTGCGCACGGCGTCGCAGGCGGCATTGAGCAGCGCCGCAGGCGCCGCGGTGGCGCCCGCCTCCCCGCAGCCCTTGGCGCCCAGCGGATGCACCGCGCAGCGCGTCGCATGCTCGTGGACCGCCACCGGCGGCACGAGATCCGCGCGCGGCAGCGTGTAGTCCATCAGGCTACCGGACAGGAGCTGGCCGCTCGCCGGGTCGTACCGGCAGTCCTCCGCGAGCGCCTGGCCGAGTCCCTGCGCGACGCCGCCGTGCACCTGCCCGGCGACGATCACCGGGTGGCGAACCACGCCGAAGTCGTCGACCGCGGTGTAGCGCACCACTTCGAGCACGCCTGTCTCCGGATCGATCTCCACCTCGGCCACGTGGCAGCCATTCGGAAAGGTGGTCTTCATCGAGAGCTCGGCGTCCGCATCGAGCGGATGCGGACCGTCGTCCGGCGCATGCCGCGCCGCGAGCTCGACGAGCGCGATGGCGCGGTCGGTGCCCGCGACGCGAAACGTGCCGTCGGCGAACTCGATGTCCTCCGGCGCGGCTTCGAGCGCGTCGGCGGCGAGCGCACGGCCGCGCGCGATCACGAGGTCACACCCGACCTTGAACGCACCGCCTGCGGCGATGAGCGAGCGGGACGCCACGCTGGGACCGCCCGACAGCGGCACGATGTCGTTGCCCTGCACGAGACGCACCCGCTCGCGCGGCAAGCCCAGCAGCTCGGCCACCAGGTCCGGAAACACCGTCTCGTGGCCCTGGCCGTTGGACTGGGTCCCGCAGTGGATCACGACCGCGTCGCGCTCGAAGCGTATCGCGGCGCCTTCGATCGGCGGCCCGCCGGTCGCCTCCAGAAAGCACGAAAGGCCCACGCCGCGCAGCCGTCCACGCGACGCCGCCTCGGCGCGCCGCGTCTCGAACCCGCCCCAGTCGGCATGGCGCAGCGCGTCGTCCAGCACGCCGGGGAAGTCGCCGCTGTCGTAGGTCACGCCGGTCGCCGTGGTCCAGGGCATGGACTCGATGAAGTTGCGCCGGCGCAGGGCAATGCGGTCCATCCCGATGGCGTCGGCCGCGGCATCGACCAGCCGCTCGATGACCGTCGCCATTTCCGGGCGGCCGGCGCCGCGGTACGGCCCCACCACCGCGGTGTTGGTGACCGCGCAACGGATGGCGCCGTGGATGGCCGGCGTGCGGTACACGCCGGAGATGCTGCGCCCCGGGTTGTGCGCGGAGATGTAGACGCCCTGGCTGGTGAGGTGCGCGCCCATGTTGGACGTGAAGCGGAAGCGCATCGCGAGAAAACGCCCCGCTTCGTCGAGGCCCACCTCGCCCTCGAGCAGGCCGTCGCGGCCGTGGTGGTCGGCGAGGAAGGCCTCGCTGCGGCTCGCGATCCACTTGACGGGACGGCCGAAAGCGCGTGCCGCGAGCAGCAGCGCGACGTACTCGGGATACGCCGGGGTCTTGGCGCCGAAGCCGCCGCCGACATCGCCGGTCTCTACGCGCACCGATTCCTGCGCGACGCCGAGAATCTCCGCCAGTTCCTTGCGCATGGTCGGCATGCCCTGGGTCCCGACCGCGATGCGATAGACGCCCGCATCGTACGAGGCGATCGCGGCCCGCGGCTCGAGCGGGCTCGGCACCAGCCGGTTGTTGCGCAGCGCGATGCGCACTACGCGCGGCGCAGTGCGCAGCGCCGCGTCCGTCGCGGCAGCGTCGCCGTGCTCCTGTGCAAAGACCAGGTTGCCCGGCACGTTCTCGTAGAGCTGCGGCGCACCCGGCGAGAGCGCATCGGCTGCGTCCGTCACGTGCGGGAGGTCCTCGTAGTCGGCCACGATGCGCTCGGCGGCGTCCTGCGCCTGCGCCGCCGTCCCGGCCACGACCAGCGCGACCGCCTCGCCGACGAACATCACGCGGTCCATGGCGAGCGCCGGACGGAACGGCACCGCCAGGGGCGACAGCACGCCGTCCCGGGAGGCGTTGACCCAGAATCCGCGCTGGCCCGCGCGGCGCACGTCCTCGCCGGTCAGGATGCCGGCCACGCCGGGCATGGCGAGCGCGTCGCGCACGTCGATCGACACGATGCGCGCATGCGGCCGGTCGGCGCGCAGAAACACGCCGCGCGCGGCGCCGGGCGCGTCGAGGTCCGCCGTGAAGCGCCCCTGCCCGGTCAGCAGCCGGTGGTCTTCGCGCCGCACGCGCTCAGGCCGCGCTGCCCGGAACGAGGCCCGGCGGCAGGGCGTGCACGTGGTCGGAGATGTCGCCCGGGCGCGTCCACCAGACCCGCGCCGCCTGCGCATGCCCCACGCAGTGGCGCAGCGCGCGCCGGATCATGCGCAGGCGGAACGGCTGGCCAAAGACGTAGGGATGGATCGACACGTTCATCACCAGCGGGTGTCGCTCGCACTGCTCGATCATCTCGTCGAACTGCTCGACGATCATGTCGCAGAAGTCCGACGCGTCCTGCCTGCGGTGGATGATCACCTGCGCATCGTTGAGCTCGATCGGGTACGGCACGGACAGGATCGGCCCGTGCCGGGTGCGCATCCACACCGGCTGGTCGTCCATGGGCCAGTCCATCAGGTACTGGTAGCCGAGGGCCTTGAGGAGGTCAGGCGTGTGCGCGGTCTCGTAGGCGCCCGCCCCCATCCAGCCCTTCGGCGGCCGGCCCTCGAGGCGCGTGATCGTCTCGGTGACCTCGCGCAGCAGGCGCTCCTCGTCGGACTGCCACAGCCCGCGCAGGTTCTCCGCATTGGTGCGGCCGTGGCCGACCACCTCGTCGCCGCGCCGGCGGATCGCGTCCATGATCTGCGGCGCGTACTCGTATAGCAGGCTGTTGCAGTTGTGCGCGGCGGGCAGCTTCAGCTCCTCGAGCAGCTCGAACAGCCTCCACACGCCGATGCGATTGCCGTAGTCGCGCCAGGCGTAGTTGCGGTGCGTCTGCGGCTCGCCGGTCTTGGCCGGGTCGTGCCCGAGGCCCGCCCCGAACGCGAACCACTCGATGTTGGTGGTGACCACGAACGCGAGCCGCTTGCCGCCCGGCCAGCTGTAGTCCCGCCGCTCGGGCAGCGGGACGTAGTCGTAGCGGGAGTGCTGCGGCAGGAGCGGCGTGCCCGTCATGGCCATCGCTACTCGATGCGCGCGCCGGAGGACTTCACCAGCCTGCCGAGCTTGTCAACCTCCGCGGGAATGAGGTTGGCGAGCTGCGCAGGCGGACCGGTGATCGGGTCGGCGCCGATCTGCTCGTAGACCTTGCGGATGTCGTCGCTTGCCACCGCCGCGGCGAATGCCTTGTTGATGCGTTCGACCAGCGCGGGCGACATGCCTTTCGGCCCGAGTATGCCGCTGTAGAGCACGATCTCGACACCCGGCATGCCCGCCTCGGTCATGGTCGGGACGTCGGGCGCGGCGCCCACGCGCTTGGGCGTGGTGACCGCGAGCGCACGCAGCTTGCCGGCCTTGGCGTTGGACACCGCCGGCGGCATGGTCGAGAACACGAACGCGACCTCGCCGCCGAGAATGGCCTGCGTCGCGGGAGCGCTGCCCTTGTAGGG
>Ga0209254_10001117_pt1 | contig 23689 bp, 20 predicted proteins | sample FrelakmetDIP11DI_FD_187148 | JGI IMG/M metagenome (GOLD analysis project Ga0209254, IMG submission 187148) | Freshwater lake sediment microbial communities from the University of Notre Dame, USA, for methane emissions studies - DIP11 DI (SPAdes)... | ecosystem: Environmental > Aquatic >...
CGACAGCGTGTCGTTCATCCACCCCATGTTCCACTTGAACGTGAATCCGAGCCCGCCCATCGACGTCGGACGCGAGACCCCGGGCCAGGCGGTCGACTCCTCCGCGATCACCGCGACACCGGGCTCGCGGGCGTGCAGCACCTCGTTCAGCTCCCGAAGGAATGCGACCGCCTCGAGATTCTCGCGCCCACCCTGTTCGTTCGGCATCCAGTCGCCGCCCTCACGGGAGTAGTCGAGGTAGAGCATCGAGGCGACGGCGTCGACGCGGAGCCCATCGGCGTGGAACTCGCGCACCCAGTACATGGCGTTCGCGAGCAGGAAGTTCCGCACTTCGTGACGCGACAGATTGAAGATCAGGGTGCCCCAGTCGGGGTGGGCACCGCGGCGCGGATCGTCGTGCTCGTAGAGCGCCGTACCGTCGAACCGGGCGAGCGCCCACTCGTCCCGGGGGAAGTGCGCGGGCACCCAGTCGAGGAGCACTCCGATGCCGGCGGCATGGAACGCGTCGACGAGGGCCCGGAAGTCGTCCGGAGCGCCGAAGGTCGACTGCGGTGCGAAGTAGCCGCTCACCTGGTACCCCCACGAGGGCGCGTAGGGGTGCTGCATCACCGGCATCAGCTCGACATGGGTGAACCCGAGGTCGGCCACGTACGGCACGAGCTGGTCGGCGAGGTCGCGCCAGGACAGCCCCTGCCGCCAGGAGCCCGCGTGAACCTCGTAGACGGAGGTGGGCTGGGTGAGCGGGTCGGCCGCGCGGCGGCGCGCGAGCCAGTCGTCGTCGGACCAGGTGAACCGGCTGCGGTAGACGATCGACGCGTTCTCCGGCGGGATCTCCGCATAGGCGGCGTACGGGTCGGCCTTGAGCCGGGTGATCCCGTCGGCCCCGGCGACCGAGAGCTTGTACCGCTGGCCTTCCGAGGCATTGGCCGCGACGCCCTCCCAGATCCCGGACGTCCCGAGCGGCCGCAACGGGTCGGCGCCCTCGCTCCAGTAGTTCCAGTCGCCCACCACGGAGACGGCGCGTGCGTTCGGTGCCCAGACGGCGAACCGCACCCCGCTCTCGTCCAGGCAGTGGGCGCCGAGCCGCTCGTAGAGCCGCTCGTGCCGGCCCTCGCCGGCCAGGTAGAGGTCGATCTCGCCGAGCCCGCTCATGCGACCCGCTCCAGCCCGACGACGATCACGTGGGCAGCACCCGGTTCGAGGCCGACGTAGTTCCTTCCCGTCCGCCAGCGGTGCGTGCAGTCGGCGAGGAGGTCGACCGCGATGAACGCGTCGGGCAACCCGAACCCGGCCGGCACAACGCACAACCCTTCCCGCGGCTCAACCGGATCGAGGTTGACGACGGTGATCACGACGTCGTCGCCCTCGCGCTTGGCGTAGGCGACCAGGTCGTCGCTGTGGGTCTCGAGCCAGGTCAGGCTCTCGAAGCGCTGGAGGGCCGGGTGGGCGCGCCGGATCTCGTTCAGCCGCCGGATCAGCGGCAGCAGAGGCCCCTTCAGAGAGCGCTTCTTGACCTCGTACTTCTCGGAGTCGAGGTACTCCTCGCTTCCCACGCGCACCGGCACGTTCTCGCAGGCCTCGTACCCGGAGTAGATCCCGTAGCTCGGCGAAAGGGTGGCGGCGAGCACGAGCCGCGCCTCGAAGGCGGGGCGCCCCCCCTCCTGGAGGTACTCGTGGAGGATGTCGGGCGTGTTCGGCCACATGTTCGGCCGGTAGAACGCCGACCAGGAACGCACCTGCTCGACGAGCTCGACGATTTCGGCCTTCGTGTTCTTCCAGGTGAAGTACGTATAGGACTGGCCGAAGCCGATCTTCGCCAGCGTCGTCATCGGCGCGGGCCGGGTGAAGGCCTCGGCGAGGAAGACGGCCTCGGGGTAGACGGCGCGCACCTCGGCGATCACCCACTCCCAGAACGGCACCGGCTTCGTGTGCGGGTTGTCGACCCGAAAGACGAGGATCCCGCGCGCGCACCAGCCGAGCACGACGTCGCGAAGCGCGTGCCAGAGCTCCTCCCGCTCGCCGGTGTCCCAGTCGACGTTGTGGATGTCCTGGTAGCGCTTGGGCGGGTTCTCGGCGTACTTGAGCGTGCCGTCGGGGCGGCGGTGGAACCACTCCGGATGCTCGGCGAGCCACGGGTGGTCGGGCGAGCACTGGATCGCGAAGTCGAGCGCGAGCTCGACCCCCGCCTCCCGTGCCGCCGCCACCATCGCGTCGAAGTCCGCCTCGCTGCCGAGATCGGGGTGCAGCGCGTCGTGGCCACCCGCCTTCCCGCCGATTGCCCACGGGCTGCCGACGTCGCCCTTGCGGGCGCGCTCGGTGTTGTTGCGGCCCTTGCGGTGGGTCTCGCCGATCGGATGCACGGGCGGCAGGTAGACGATGTCGAAGCCGAGCGCCGCCAGGTCCGGCAGGACGGCCGCAACACCCCGAAAGCCACCCCACGAGCGGGGAAAGAGCTCGTACCAGGCGCCGAACCGGGCCAGCTCGCGCTCGACGTCGAGCCGGAAGAGCGAGCTCTTGACGGTGCCGTGACGCGCGCGGTCGGAGAGGCCTGCCGCCGCCACACGCCAGTCCTCGACCGTACCCTCGCCGAAGAGCTCACGCCCTTCGGACAACTCGCCGCCGAGATCGGCCTGGCCCGCCGCCACCTTGCGATCGTGCTCGTCGAGCCAGCTCGCGTACGGGTCGACCCACGCCTGGATACGGAACTCCCACGGCCCGAGCGCGTCGGGAGTGACGGTCGTCTCGAAGCGATCGTTGCCCTTCGCCCCGAGCGTCGCCTCGCGCCAGCGGCGGGTTCCCGCGGGCCGGAACCGGACGATCGCGCAGATCTTGTCGTAGCCGTCACGGAAGATCGTGGCGCCGATGAGCACCGTGTCGCCGAGGCACGCCTTGACCGGAAAGCGGCCGCAGTCGACCTCCGGTTGGACGTCCAGGATCTGGATCCGTGGCGGCGCCATCCCCGACAAGGTAAACAGTCTGGCGATGTGGCTCACGCGTTCCCTCGGCGTCAACCTCCATCCGACCTCCCTCCCGGGCGGCCGGCTCGGGCCGGAGGCGTACGCATTCGTCGACTGGCTGGCCGCCGCCGGAGCGCGCTTCTGGCAGATCCTGCCGCTCAATCCGCCTGACGAATACGGCTCGCCGTACGCCTCGGCATCGGCCTTCGCGGCGTGGCCGGGGCTTCTGGCCGACCCCGGCGCATCGGTCTCCCCTTCGGAGCTCCGCCGGTTCGAGCGGGAGAACGCGTACTGGATCGGCGACTGGGTCGCCTTCGCAGGCGGCGCAGCCCTGGCCGACCAGGTCCGGTTCGAGCGCGAGTGGTCTGCGCTGCGCGCCTATGCGGCAGAGCGCGACGTGCGGCTCGTCGGGGACGTCCCCATCTACGTCGCCGCCGGCAGCTGCGACCACGAGGCCCATCCGGAGATCTTCCTCCCCGGGGTCTTCGTCGCCGGCGCCCCACCGGATCCGCTCAACGACATCGGGCAGAAGTGGGGCAACCCGCTCTACGACTGGGACGCCCTGGCACGAGAGGACTACCGCTGGTGGACGGAGCGCCTGCGGCGGACGCTCGCCCTGGTCGACGTCTTCCGGATCGACCACTTCCGCGGCTTCGCCGGCTTTTGGGCCGTGCCGGCAGCCGCCGAGACGGCGCGCGAGGGGCACTGGGAGCCCGGTCCGGGTGCAGCCGTCTTCCGCGCAGCCGAGCGCGAGCTCGGGGAACTGCCCGTGATCGTCGAGGATCTCGGGTTGATCACGCCGGATGTCGAAGCGCTCCGCGACGAGCTCGGCTTCCCGGGCATGGTCGTCATCATCTGGGCGTTCGAGGGGCCGCCCGACAACGCGTTCCGCCTCGAGAACCACCGCGTGCACCAGGTCGTCTACACCTCCACCCACGACACGGAGACGCTCGCAGGCGCCTTCCCGCACGAGTCGGCGTGGGCGATCCTCGAGCTCGCGCTCTCGTCCCCGGCGGCGCTCGCGATGGTTCCCATGCAGGACGTGCTCGAGCTCGGGCCCGAAGCCCGGATGAACCGGCCGGGCACCCTGGGTGGAAACTGGTGCTGGCGCCTCGAGCCGGGCCTGCTCGAGCCGGAGCTGGCCGTCCGCCTGCGGGCCGCCGCCGAGGCGTCAGACCGTGCGTGACGAGTTCCGGCGCCTCGCGCACGCCGGCCTGACGTTCAACGCCCCTCTCTCCGAGGAGCGCGCGAGCGCGCTCGTGGCGGCGCTCCCGATCTCACCCGGCCACCACGTGCTCGACCTCGGCTGCGGCTGGGGGGAGCTCCTGCTCCGCATCCTCGCCGCCCACCCGGCCAGCACGGGCACGGGCGTCGACACCGCGAAGGACGCGCTCGACCGCGGTGTCCTTGCTGCGGCGCGACGCGGGTTGCACGAGCGGGTCGATTTCGTCGAGGCGGCCGCCGAGACCTTCGTCGACGTGGCCGACATCGTCGTCTGCGTTGGCGCCTCGCACGCCTTCGGTGGCCCCGACGGCGCGCTCCACCGGCTGCGGCAGAGCGTCACGCCCGGCGGCCGCGCGCTCTACAGCGACGCCTTCTGGGCGGCGGAGCCCACCCCTGCGGCACTCGGGGCGATCGGTGAGCTGCCCCGGCTCGACGACGTTCGCACCGCCGCGCAGGCGGCGGGCTTCCGGATCGAGGTCGACGAGACCTCGACCCTCGCCGAGTGGGATGCGTTCGAGGAGGCTTGGCGGGCAGGGCTCGAGACCTCACCGGATCCGGAGGCCGTGGCCTTCGCTGCACAGCGCCGCCGGGAGTACGAGGACGGCTATCGCGGCGCGATCGGCTTCAGCTGGCTCGTGCTCGCGCCCGGTGAGGCGGGAGCCCGGACGACAGGCTGAAGCCTGTCGCCGGCAGGGTGTCCGGCTTCAGCCGGACGCCGGGGTTTCGCTCAGCCACGCGGCTCGACGGGTAGCTTCGCCGCAACCACCTTGCGCCCGTCGCGCTCGTAGGCCACGTCGACGGAGTCGTTCTGCCTGTACGAGCCCGCGATCCCGAGCGTGATCGACGCCCAGCGGAGGAATCCGAGCTTGCCCTCCTCCTTCATCGGCTGCTCGAAGAGGAGGTCGCCGTCGCGGACGACGTAGTCCCTCCCCTCACGCTGGAGCACGCCGTTGACGAACACCTCGAACGGCCGCACGACGTCGGCCGGGAGGTGGACGACCGTTTGGGTTCGCTCTCCGTCGGCCATGCCCCTAGAATGCCAGCGCAACCGCCCTCCGACCCTCGAGACCCGCGGCCTGCCGCCGCCTGCGACTGGAGCACATCGCCGTGAACGCCGAGACATCCGCTGCACAGACCGGCCCCCACTGGCGCGAGGGGAGGGTCAGCAGCTGGATCTTCGCCACGGATCACAAGCGGATCGGGATGCTGTGGCTCGCCGTCGGCGGCCTCGGCATCTTCCTCGGCGGGATCCTCGCGCTCATCAGCGCGCTCCAGACCGCCCGGCCCGACGGGGACCTGATCGGGCAGGGGACGTATGCCAGCGTCGTGACGATGCAAGGCACGCTCCTGACCTACGGCGGCATCCTTCCCCTCGCGCTCGGTCTCGCCGTGGTCATCGTCCCGCTCCAGCTCGGGGCGCGTGGAATGGCGCTGCCCGGCCTCCCGGCGTTCGCGCTCTGGCTGGGCCTGGCCGGTATCGCCGCCGTCGTGCTCTCGTCGTTCTCGAAGGGCGACGCTCCACGCTCGAGCTGGACGAGCACTCCGAGCATCGCCCTCGATCCGTCCCGCCCAGGTGAGACCGCGCGCCTGATCGGCCTGTTCCTGATCGCGCTCGCGACGCTCCTGACGGCGATCGCACTCGTCGCGACGTTCCGTGCGCACCGCGCACCCGGAATGAGCAACGACCGGCTGCCGCTCTTCGCACAGTCCGCCGGAATCTTCGCAACGGCTCTGCTCGTGCTCGCGTCGATCTCACTTCTCGGGAACGGCCTCCTGCTGCTCGACCGGAAGAACCCTGGCTCGTTCGACTGGTACATCGACGGAGGAGCCAACCTGGTCGACGGGTACGAGTGGGTGTTCAGCCAGGCCATCGTCGCAATCGTCATCGTGCTGGCGCTCGGAGTCGCCGCCGAGATCGTTGCGACGTTCCACCGCGGTTTGCTCACCCACCGCCGTCTCGTGACGCTTGCGTTCGTCGCGGCCGCCGTCCTCATCGCAGTCGTACCGAGCGCAGACACCGTCGCAGGCAACCGCCTGGCCTCCGCGCTGGCCTTCCTCGCCCTGCTGCCGATCGCGGCTGCAGCCGGGACGCTCCTCTTCGTCGGCTTCGGGGCGGCGCGTACGAGCGGCCCGGGCATCCCGCTGCCGTTCGCACTGGGATCATTCGTCCTGCTGATCGGGGCGGCGTTTGCGAGCCTCGCACTCCTCGTTGGCCACAACGATCTGAGCGGGACAACGTTTCAAAGCGCTCGGCTCGACCTGATCTGGTCGGCCGCCCTGCTCGCGCTACTCGGCGGAGCCGTCTACTGGTGGCCGAAGCTCACCGGCAGGATGCTCGACGGGCGTCTCACCAACCTCTCCGCCTACGTGGTCACCGGCTCGTCACTGCTTCTCGCACTCGGGCGGGCGGTTGCGGGCTGGAACGACCAGCCGACCCTTGCAGGCGTGACGATCGACGGTGCAGGGACGGGGTCGCTGCTCGGAACGCTCGGGGTTTTCGGCATCGCCGGAGGCATCCTCCTCTTCGGGCTCGCGAAGCTCCGTGGCCGAAACGGGCGCCGGGTCGGCAACGACCCGTGGCGTGCCGACACGCTCGAGTGGTACACGACGTCGCCGCCGCCGCCGCACAACTTCGACTCTCTGCCGCCGGTCACGAGCGCGCGGCCGCTCGACGACCTTCGTACGAGGCTGAACGAGCTCAATGCGCTCTGAGGCAAAGGCGCCTTCGATCGCACCCGGGCCACTCCTGCGCCTGACGATCGCTGCCGCCGCAATTGCCACGGCGGTCGTCGTCGTCAGCGCGACGCTCGACTCGGGCCGCAGTCACTGGGCCGCGGCGCTCGTCGCGCTGCCGCTGCTCGTGGCTGCTGCGGTCATCGCACGGATCGCCTACCCCCGACTGTTCCTCTCAACCGCCACGGCACTCGGGCTCATGCTCGTGGCAGTCGCGACCGGGGGTCTCGTGGCGCTCGCCGACGACGGGCAGTGGGCCGTTGCCGTGCACGTGGCGGCCGCCGGCAGCTCCCTCGCCGCGTCGCTTCTGGCTCTCGTCCTCTCCTTCCACGGAGAGCCCGTCCCGTTCGGGCCCTGGCGGGACTACATCGCGCTGACGAAGCCGCGGATCATGTCGCTGCTGCTCCTGACCGGTGCTGCCGGGATGTTTGTCGGCGCGGGCGGGTGGCCCAACGGCTGGGAGTTCCTCGCGATGATGGCCGGGCTCGCACTCGCCTGCGGCGGCTCGAGCGCGCTCAACCACGTGATGGACGCCGATATCGACAAGCTGATGGGCGAGCGCACCGCAGCCCGCCCGGTCGCGTCGGGCCGGGTTGCTGCGCCACGCGCACTCGAGTTCGGCGTCGTCCTCATGGCCCTCTCGTTTGCGTTGCTCGCCACCACCGTGAATGTGCTGACGGCTGCGCTGGCGCTCGTCGGCGGGCTCTTCTACGTCGTCGTCTACACGGGCTACCTGAAGCGGTCGACCGACCAGAACATCGTCATCGGCGGCGCCGCCGGTGCGATGCCACCCGTCGTGGGCTTCGCAGCGGCGACCGGCAGCCTGACGCTGCCGGCGCTCTGGCTGTTCCTGATCGTCTTCCTCTGGACGCCGCCGCACTTCTGGGCGCTCGCGCTGATGATCAAGGAGCACTACGCGGCGGCGAACGTGCCGATGCTGCCGGGCACGAAGGGCGAGCGCGAGACGACGCGCCAGATCCTGCTGTATTCGATCGTGATGGTGGCGTTCACGGTCGCCGTCGGCTGGTGGCTCGGCCCCGTCTACACCGCGGCAGCCGTCCTCCTCGGGGCCTACTTTCTCCTGCTCGCCTGGAAGCTCCGGCTCGACACCTCACGCCGCCGTGCGTTCGTGCTGTTCCACTACTCGCTCGGCTACCTGGCGCTGCTGTTCGTGGCCGCGGCGGTCGATCCACTACTCGTCTGAGCTCGTCCCCCTCGAGAGGGGCGATCAGCTCGCGCGGCGGACGGATTTGGTGAGGGAGCGGATCGCCTTGGTCGGACCGGCGCCGTTCGCGCGCTTGCGCTTCTGAACGACCACCTTCGCGGGTGCCGACGTCACGCTCGTCGCGACGACGGGTGCAGCACCCCCGATCGCAAGCAGCGCTGCCGCTGGATCGATCAAGCCGTCCGCCACGCCCTCGACGGGATGTGACGAGCGGCGGATCGCCTGAATGACGTCAGACGCCGTCGCAGTGGGGACGGTGGCACGGAGCACGGCGGCGACGCCGGCGACGTAGGGGGCCGAAGCCGATGTCCCGCAGAAGAGCACCTGCGCGCCGTCCGGGGCGTTCGACCGCCCGCAGGCGGGCGCGAGCACGCTCACCCAGGAACCGCGGTTCGAGAACTCGGCAATCGCCCCGCCGTCTCCGGCGGCGCCCACAGAGAGCACGCCGGGATACGAGCCAGGGTACGAGGGAATCGATGACGCCGCGTTTCCGGCGGCGGCCACGACGAGAACGCCGGCGGCGGTGGCGCGGGCGAAGGCTGCCCGCTCGACCTCGGTCGGATTCGAGGCGATCATGCTGAGGTTGACGACCGTGGCTCCAAGGCCGACGGCAGCGTCCACAGCGGCTGCAATGTTGTCGGACGACGCAACCCCACTTGCCCCTGCCGAGACGCGGAGCGGGAGGATGCGGCACTTCCGACAGACGCCCGTGGGACCGGCAATGATCCCGGCGACGGCGGTGCCGTGCCCGTTCTCGTCGGCAGTCGCGTCGCCGCCGACGAAGCTCTGCCCCGGCTCGACACGCCCGGCGAGGCTCGCTGTCGGCGAGACACCGGTGTCGATCACGGCGACGAGCCCGCCCGGCAGCTCGGTTGCTGCGCGGCCCCATGCCGACGATGGCGCAGCCTGCCCGGTCGTTGCTGCAAGTGCCGCGTGCTCATCCGTGATCGGCATCGCGGCGAGCCGGCTGTCGGCACCGCCGCCACCGAGGAGGGACGTCATCAGTGCGAGGGCGGTGAATGTGGCGGTGAGCGCGGCCGCGAGGAGGCAGGAACCGCGTGTGATGGGGTGGCGTCTCATGACGAGACACATCGTCACCCGGTCGAGGGGGCAGCATCCCCCGGCCGGGGGAGAGCCGGGACGGCGCTCGTGCCGACAAATGGGCTATGCGTACCGTCCGCCTCTCCTCCGTCGTTCTCGCCGCCTTCGTTGCGGCCACGCTCGTCTCCGGCTCCGCCATTGCCCAGCGTTCTGCAGGGGTCAATTCGCCGAGCTCGCTGAAGCCGTTCCTGCTCCGCGCAAGTGAGCCCGCTGCGCGGGACTTCCCGCGCACACCGTCGTTCTCATGGGCCCCCACGAGGGGCGCTACCCGCTACGAGTTCCAGCTCGCGAAGACGTCGAACTTCCAGGACGGCACGATCTTCTGGGCCAGTTCGTCTCTCAAGAGCCCTGCCGTCGCAATCCCGTTGACACTCCCCTGGATGACCGGTGCACCGTACGCCGCGTACGCACGGGTGCGGGCCGTAACGCAGAAGGGTACCTCCGCCTGGAGCGCCGGCTACGGATTCAACATCCGCTGGCAGGACGTCCCGGAGCAGACGACGTCCTACCCGGGACTCGCCCGCTGGACGCCGGTCGAGGGCGCAACGAGCTATCAGGTCTGGTTCACCGGCATCAACCGTGTCGTCGAGACCCGCGTCAACGCGGTCGACCAGCGCGAGTTCTACGCATTCCATCAGGGCGCGAGCTTCACGGGCGCGATCAACTGGCGCGTCCGGGCCGTCCGCCGGGTCGCCAAGCTGCAGGGATTCATCACTCCCGTCAACTACGGCCCCTGGAGCAAGACGTTCACGTCGAAGAACCCGGCGATGGGTGACGGCGTCGTCCGCCCCGTCGCGGCAGTGACGGCGCTCGCCACCAGCACGCCCTCCAGCCCGAAGGCGCACGAGATGACGCCGGCATTCGTGTTCTCCGGCACGCGGGACGCGTCCGGCAACAGTCACAGCTTCTATCGGGTGTACGTCTTCAGCGACCAGCAGTGCGTCAACCCGGTGTTCCGCGGCGCCATCGTCGGCGGCCCCGCCTACGCTGCGCGGAACAAGGGCACGATCAAGCTGCCGACCGATGAGAAGGCGGTCGGCGACGCCGCAGGCACGATCCTCGAGCTCGGTGACGAGGGCTCCACCTACACGGCAGAGGGGCTTCTCTCCAAGCCTGCGAGCGAGGCGGGCATCGTGACCGCCGCTGCGACCACCGGCACGCCCTCGCCTGGAGCGGCGACGTCCGGCAGTGGCACGTCCGGCACCCCGGCGGAGCAGGCTTCGAACAGCACCTGGCCGCAGATCGAGCTCCTCGAGAGCGGCTGGCCGAATGGACGCTTCTACTGGACGGTCGTCCCGGTGAAGCTCGTGCCGAAGGTTGGAACGGACGGCAAGATCGCGTCGTACACGTACGTCGACGCCGAGCTGCCGCAGGACACCTGCGCCGCCGGACGCGTCCTCGCCTTCGGCAAGGCATCGTCTCCCGTCGTCGCGGGTCAGGGCACCGCGTATGCATCCGGTCTCTCGCCCAAGGGGCGACTGACTGCCTCGGCGGGCGCCAAGCCCTTCTACGGCCGTCCGCTCGTCGCGTGGCTGCCCGTCCCCGGCGCGGACACGTACGAGGTCGAGTGGTCGCCCTCACGCTATCCGTGGCGGGCCGTCAAGCGCCTCGCGATCGACGGCGGAACTGCGACCTCGTTGCCGCTCAAGCCCGGTCGCTGGTGGTACCGGATCCGGGGCATCAACAGCGCATTGCCGCAGGGTCACCAGTTCATGACGTGGTCGCAGCCGCTCCAGCTCGCGGTGGCGAAGCCGAAGTTCCGCCTCGTCTCCTCCTCAGGGTAGGCCGTCGAATGAGTAAGGTCGGGGCTCGATGAGCCCCGACCTTGCACTGGCCCTCTCGCTCGCCGACGCGGCGGACGCGATCTCGCTCGGGCGCTTCCGCGCCCGGGATCTGCACGTCGAGACGAAGCCCGACCTGACGCCCGTGACCGAGGCCGACCGTGCCGTCGAGACGGCGATCCGAGAGCGGCTCGCGAAAGAGCGTCCCGACGACGGGTTGCTCGGGGAGGAGTTCGGCGCCACGACAGGCGGCAGCCGACGCTGGATCGTCGACCCGATCGACGGCACGCGCAACTACTCGCGGGGGATCCCGGTGTGGGCGACCCTGATCGCCCTGGAGGAGGACGGGGAGATCCTGCTCGGTGTCGTCTCGGCGCCTGCGCTCCATCGCCGCTGGCACGCCGAGCGGGGAGGAGGGGCCTGGGTCAACGACGATCGCGTCCGCGTCTCGGCAGTACGCGAGATCGAGGATGCCGTGCTCTCGTTCGCGCTCGAGCAGCCGATCCCGTCGCTCGCGGGGTACGCCTGGCACGCGCGGGGCTACGGCGACTTCTGGGCCCACATGCTGGTCGCAGAAGGCGCGGTCGACGGCGCCGTGGACGCCGTGGGGGTCGAGATCTGGGATCTCGCCGCGATCCAGCCGATCGTCGAGGAGGCCGGCGGCCGGTTCACGGACGCTGCCGGCGAGACACGTGTGGACGGGGGCACGGCGATCTCCTCGAACGGGCACCTGCACGAGAAGCTGCTCGAGGCGGTTCGCTCCTCCTAGCGGACGCGAGCGACGGCCCGAACCGCGGCCTCGTACACCCGGTCGCGGCCGAACCGGTCGAGCTCGGCGGAGAGAAGCTCGCTCGGGCTCAGTGGCGCGCCCGGCGAGCCGACCGGCTCGCCGTCGATCCAGATGGCGGTCACGGTTGCCGCCTCGCGACGTGTCAGCGAGATCTCACGCTTGAGCCGGGAGCGGAGCCACCCGGCGACGAGCTCGGCGTCCGCGCGCGGGCCTTCCACGCGCAGCCTCTCGATCGTGCCGATCGCCGGCCAGAGCTCGGCAAGACGTCGCCGCCAGGGGAGCGTGCGCGAGAAGGCGATATCCGAGACGGCGACCCTGCCGAACAGCTCCGCCAGCTGCGCGTACGCACCCGGGATGCCGCGCCACTCCGACGAGTCGACGACGAGCCGGTCGGTGACCCCGACGACCTCGGCGAGCTCGCCGCTCTCCCACGCCGGCTCGCCGCGCCAGCGGCAGAACACGGGCAGGTCGGAGACGAGGAGCGGCAGCACGACCGAGCTCGGGTGCCGCGCAGCAGAGCCACCGAGCCGGAGCTCGATCACCTCCGAGAGCACCTCGCGTGACATGCCCTGGAGCTGGAAGTCCTTCAGCTCCACCCGGGCGTCGATCGCGGTCTCGCCGCCCGGCTCCGGGATCAGGAAGATCGTGCGCGCCGGATGGCGCTCGAGCAGCCCCGCGAGCGTCGCCCGTGCCTGCGAGCGCCATGCGGGCGGGCACCAGACGAGGTGCGTCATCGTGCTCGTGCGGAGCTCGGGCATCCCGTCGGCGGCCTCGCGCGCACGCAGCCGCCCCAGCTGGCGCTCGATGTCGGCGACGACGCTCACTAGTGCCGGCGCCAGGAGCGGTTGTCGCGGTGGATCAGATCGTCCGCCGCCCGCGGCCCCCAGGTGCCGCTCTCGTAGTTCGGGAAGCTCGGCCGGTCGCGCTGCCAGCCGCCGAGGATCGCGTCCACGAGCTTCCATTGCTCCTCGACCTCGTCCTCGCGCGTGAACAGCGTCGCGTCGCCGAGCATCGCGTCGAGGATCAGCCGCTCGTACGCCTCGGGCAGGCCGGTACGGAAGGCGCCGCCGTAGAGGAAGTCCATGTGCACCGTCCTGATCGTCATCCCCGCTCCCGGCACCTTGGCGCCGATCGCGAGCGAGACGCCCTCGTCGGGCTGCACGTGGATCAGGAGCACGTTGGGACGCAGGCCGTCGCCGGCGATCGCCTCGAACGGCGGGTGTGGGGCGCGCTGGAACTGGATCGCGATCGTGGTCTCGCGCCGCGCCAGCCGCTTGCCGGCGCGCACGTAGAACGGCGTATCGGCCCAGCGCCAGTTGTCGACGTACAGCTTCGCCGCGACGTACGTCTCGGTCAGCGAGCCCGGGTCGACGCCGTCCTCCTCGCGGTAGGCGGGCACCTCGAGGCCCTCGACGAACCCGGCGCCGTACTGTCCCCGCACGACCGACTTCGGGCCTGGCGTGTGCATGGACTTCAGCACCTTGACCTTCTCGTTGCGCACCGAGTCGGCGGTGAAGTCGATCGGTGGCTCCATCGCGGTCAGCGCGACGAGCTGCAGGAGATGGTTCTGGAAGATGTCGCGGATCGCGCCCGCCGACTCGTAGAATCCCGCCCGCCCCTCGATCCCCATCGACTCGGACACCGTGATCTGGACATGGTCGATGAACTGGCGATTCCAGATCGGCTCGAAGATGCCGTTCGCGAACCGCAGCGCCAGCATGTTCTGCACCGTCTCCTTGCCGAGGTAGTGGTCGATGCGGAAGATCTCGTCCTCGCGGAACCAGCGGTGCAGGAGCTCGTTCAGCTCGAGGGCGGACGTCAGGTCGTGGCCGAACGGCTTCTCCACGATGAGCCGCACCCAGCCCTCCTTCGCGCGCCGGGCGCCGATCCCCATCACTGCCGCCGTGAAGGCCCGCGGTGGCACGGCGAGGTAGTAGAGGCGGTTGCCGCCGGTGCCGCGCTCGGCGTCGATCTCCTCGAGCACGCGCCCGACCCTGTCCTCGCCCTCCTCGTCGTCGAACGCGGTGCCGACGTAGCGCATCCCCGCCGCGAGCGTGTCCCACACGTCCTGGCGGAACGGGTCGCGCGCGTACTGCTTCACCGCCTTCTTCATCGCCGCGGCGAACTGGGCCGAGCTGCGCTGCGTACGCGCGACGCCGACGATCGCGAACTGCTCCGGCAGAAGCTTGCGGTACGCGAGCGCGTAGAGCGCCGGGATCAGCTTGCGCTTCGTCAGGTCGCCCGAGGCGCCGAAGATGACGACCGCGCACGACTCGGGCCGCCGCCGCAGCTGCAGGCCCTCGAGCAGGGGGTTCGCGTCGCCGGTCATGCCGTCACGCGGACGCCAGCGCGCCTGCCTTGGCGCGGATGCCGTCGAGCAGCTCGGCGAACGAGTCCGAGAACTTCTGCACGCCCTCCGCCTCGAGGGTCGCGACGACGTCGTCATAGTCGATTCCCGCGGCGGCGAGGTCGGCGAGGAGGCGGTTCGCCTCGTCGATCCCCGCGCTCAGGCTGCCGATCTTCACCTCGCCGTGCTCCTGGAACGCCCGCACCGTCTCGAGCGGCATCGTGTTCACCGTTGCCGGCCCGATCAGCTCCTCGACGTAGATCACGTCACGGTAGGCGGGGTTCTTGGACGAGGTCGAGGCCCAGAGGCAGCGCTGCGGCCGGGCGCCCTTGCCTGCGAGGTAGGCCCAGCGGTCGTCGCCGACGACGTCGAGGTAGTGCTGGTAGGCGAGCTTTGCGTTCGCGACCGCGAGCCTGCCCTGCAGATCGGCGCGACCGACGGCCTCGAGGCGCCTGTCTGCCTCGGTGTCGACGCGAGAGACGAAGAAGCTTGCGACCGACAGCACCTTGCCGGGATCGCCGCCGGCGGCAACGAGGCGCTCGAGGCCGCGGACGTAGGCCTCGGCCACCGCCGCGTAGCGCTCGAGCGAGAAGATCAGCGTCACGTTGATCGAGACGCCCTTCGCGATGCAGTCCTCGATCGCGCCGAGGCCGGGCTCGGTGGCCGGGATCTTGACGTAGAGGTTCGGCCGGCCGACCTCCTTGCTGAACCGGACCGCCTGCTCGAAGGTGCGCTCGCGCTCGTAGGCGAGCGTCGGGTCGACCTCGAGCGAGACCCAGCCGTCGACGCCCGCCGTGCGCTCCCAGACCGGGTGCATCAGGTCGCACGCCTCCCGGATGTCGTCCATCGCGAGTGCGAAGAAGATCTCGACCGCGTCGTCCGTCGTCGCTGCCAGCTCGCGCAGCTGGGTGTCGTAGAGGTCGCCTTCGGCGAGCGCCTTCTGGAAGATCGTCGGGTTGGAGGTGACGCCGACGATCGCGTCGTCGGCCAGCAGGGCGGCGAGCGAGCCGGAGTGCAGCATCTCGCGCGAGAGGGAGTCGATCCAGGCGCTGACGCCTGCGCCGTTCAGCTTCTGCAGTCTCGAATCAGCCATCGGTCATCCTTTCGAGCTCGGCCACCTTTGCGAGGCGGTCGGCGTAGCGGCCCTCACCGGCGAACCGGGCCCCGAGGAAGGCGCGGACGAGCTCGCCGGTGAGCTCGCCGCCGACGATCTCGGAGCCGAGACAGAGAACGTTCATGTCGTCGTGCTCGACGCCCTGATGCGCGGAGTAGGCGTCGTGGCAGATCGCGGCGCGGATCCCGGGGATCTTCGAGGCGGCGATCGAGGCGCCGACGCCGGAGCCGCAGACGAGCACGCCGCGGTCGACCTCCCCGCTGCGGATCGCCAGGCCGAGCTCGAGCGCTTTGTCGGGGTAGTCGACGCGCACGGCATCGGTGTCGACGCCGAGGTCGACCGCCTCGCCACCCGCGGCGGTGATCGCCTCGAGCACGGCGTCGCGGAGCTTGACGCCGCGGTGGTCGAAGGCCGCGCCGACCCTCACCCGAGCTCGCCCTCGAGCTCGGCCTGGAGGGCGGCTGCGATCGCCTCGGCCGTGATCCCGAACTCGGCGAAGATCCGCTCGTAGGGTGCCGAGGCCCCAAAATGGTCTATACCGACAATCGCGCTCGCATAGCGCTCCCAGCCGAGCGTGATGCCGGCCTCGACGGCGAGCCTGACCGAGACGGTGGGCGGCAGGACCGAGTCCTGGTAGTCGTCGTCCTGCTCCTCATAGAGCTCCCAGCAGGGCATCGAGACGACCCGCACGTTGGCCTCGAGCGACTGCGCCGCCTCGAGCGCCAGGTGGACCTCGCTCCCGGTCGCGATCACGATCGCCTCGGGCTCGCCGTCGCCGCGCTGCCACAGCACATAGGCGCCACGCAACGCGCCCTCGGCCGGTGCCACCTCGGTCCGGTCGAGCGTCGGCAGCTTCTGCCGGGTGAGCGCCAGGGCAACGGGGCCGTCGGGCCGCTCGAGCGCGATCCGCCAGGCCATCGAGGTCTCGTTCGCGTCGGCCGGCCGGACGTACCAGAGGTTCGGGATCGCCCGCAGCGCCATGTGGTGCTCGACGGGCTGATGGGTCGGGCCGTCCTCGCCGACGGCGATCGAGTCATGGGTCCAGACCCACGCCGTACGCAGCCCCATCAGCGCCGAGAGGCGCACGGCGGGGCGCATGTAGTCGGAGAAGATCAGGAACGTCGAGCCGTAGGGGCGGAGCATGGCCGGGTCGAGCGCGATCCCGTTCACGATCGAGCCCATCGCGTGCTCGCGAATCCCGAAGGCGATGTTTCTGCCCACGTGGGTGGCGGAGAAGATGCCGGTGCCCGCGAACTCGGTCTTGTTCGACTCGACGAGGTCGGCCGACCCGCCCACCATCGTCGGCGTGAACGGCTTCAACGCCTGCATCACCGTCTTGCCTGCGTCTCGCGTTGCGACGTCCTCGCCCGCCGGGAACACCGGCAGCGCCTCGCGCCAGCCCTCGCGCGGCTCGCCGCGCAGGTCGAGCTCGCGCTCCTGGGCCAGCTGCGGGAAGGCTTCGGCCCAGGCGGCAAGGCGCCCGTCCCAGTCGCGCTGGAGCCCGGGGCCGCGCTCCACGACGACGGCCATGTGCTCGCGAACCGCGTCGGAGACGGCGAACGTCGCGTCGGGATCGAAGCCCATCGCCTCCTTCGTGGCGCGGATCTCGGCCTCGCCGAGCGGCGACCCGTGCGACTTCGAGGTGTCGATCGCGTTCGGTGCGGGATACGCGATGTGCGTGCGCAGCACGATCAGCGAGGGACGGTCCTCCTCGGCCTTCGCTGCTGCGAGGGCACCGAGCAACGCGTCGAGATCCTCGGAGTCGCCGACGTGCTGGACGTGCCAGCCGTACGCTTCGAACCGCTTGCCCTTGTCCTCGGTCGTGAACGTGAGCGACGTCGTGCCGTCGATCGTGATGTGGTTGTCGTCGTAGACGTAGACGAGCCGGCCGAGCCCGAGGTGGCCTGCGATCGACGCGGCCTCCTGGGTGACGCCCTCCATCATGTCGCCGTCGGAGCAGATCGCGTAGATCCACGAGTCGACGACCGCGTGGTGGGGCCGGTTGTAGCGGTCGGCGAGGAAGCGCTGCGCGATCGCCATCCCGACGCCGTTCGCGAACCCCTGGCCGAGCGGTCCCGTGGTCGTCTCGATCCCCGCAGTGTGCCCCCACTCCGGGTGGCCGGGCGTGCGCGAGCCCCACTGCCGGAACTGCTTCAGGTCGTCGAGCGAGAGGTCGTAGCCCGCCAGGTGGAGCGCCGCGTACTGGAGCATGCAGGCGTGGCCCGCGGAGAGGACGAAGCGGTCGCGGCCGGGCCAGTGCGGGTCGGCCGGGTTGTGCCGCATCACGTCGCGGTAGAGGAGGTAGGCGACCGGTGCGAGGGCCATCGCGGTGCCGGGGTGGCCGGCGTTCGCCTGCTGCACCGCGTCCATAGCGAGCGCGCGAATCGTGTCGACCGTCTGGGTGCGGGGATCCGAGGCCACCGGGCCCGAGCATATCGGCCGAACGCACGGGAGCCGCGTCTACCCTAGTGGGGTGTCGGTCCTGATCGCTTCCAATCTCCGCAAGGAGTTCTCCGGGGATCCCCTCTTCGACGGGATCTCGTTCTCGGTCGACCGCGGGCAACGGCTGGCGCTCGCGGGCCAGAACGGCTCCGGCAAGACGACGCTGCTCCGCGCGATCATCGGCGAGACGACGATCCAGGGTGGGGAGCTCGCGCTGCAGAAGGGCGCCCGGATCGCGCTCCACGACCAGCGCCCTCCCCGCGACCGGGGCCTGACGCTGCGCGAGTACGCGCTCTCGGGCGCCGCCGACCTCGTCCGGATCGAGCAGGAGCTGCGCGAGCTCGAGCAGGCAATGGCGCGGGGGGTGCACGACGACGCGACGATGCGCCGCTACAGCGAGGCGCAGGCGCGGCTCGAGCATGCCGGCGGCTGGAACTGGCGCGACCGCGCCTCGTCCGTCCTGCGTGGGCTCGGCTTCCACGACCACGACCTCGACCGGCAGCTCGAGACCTTCTCCGGCGGCGAGCTGACACGCGCCTCGCTCGGACGGGCGCTCGCCGGCGACCCCGACCTGCTGCTCCTCGACGAGCCCACCAACCACCTCGACGTCGAGAGCCTCGAGTGGCTCGAGCGCGAGCTGACGACGATCGATGCCGCCGTCATCCTCGTCGCGCACGACCGCTGGTTCCTCGAATCGGTGACGACGGCGGTGCTCGAGCTCGAGGGCGGGCGCGGCCTCTATTTCTCGGGCCCGTGGCATCAGTGGCGGCTCGAGCGGGCAGCCCGGGCACAGGCGGCGGCGAAGTCTGTCCAGCGCGTGGGCGCCGACATCGAGCGCCTCAACCGCTTCGTGGAGCGGTTCCGCTACAAGAAGTCGAAGGCGAAGCAGGCCCAGGCGAAGCTGACGCAGATCGGGCGGCTCGAGCAGGAGCGGAAGAAGGCGGCCGGGGAGCTCGAGAACCTGACGCACCGCCGCCGCACGATCGGGTTCGAGTTCCTCAAGCCCGCCCGCACCGGCCGCACCGTCGTCGAGATCGAGGGGCTGAGGCTGTCCGCCGGCGGGAAGCCGCTGCTCGAGAAGGCCTCGCTCGTGATCGAGCGCGGCGAGCACATCGCCCTCGTCGGGCCGAACGGCTCCGGCAAGACGACGCTGCTCGAGACGCTGATGGACCACCGCGCCCCCGACGCGGGCGTGATCCGCTTCGGCCACGGTGTCGAGCCCGCCTACTTCTCGCAGCACGAGGTGGAGCTCGACGAGCGCGGGACGGTGCTCGACTGCGCGGTCGCGATGACCGGGCTCTCCCGGCCCCAGGCGCAGAACCTGCTCGGGAAGTTCCTCTTCTCGGGCTACGCCGAGCAGGAGAAGCAGGTCTCGGTGCTCTCGGGTGGCGAGCGGCGGCGGCTCGCCCTGGCGGCGATCGTCGCCTCGGGCGCCAACTTCCTCGTGCTCGACGAGCCCACCAACCACCTCGACCTCGAGAGCCGTGAGGCGCTCGAGGCAGCGCTCGAGGCGTTCCCCGGCTCGATCCTGCTCGTCTCCCACGACCGCGCGCTGCTCGACGCCGTCGCCGAGCGCACCGTTGCCGTCGAGGAGCACACGCTCCACTCCTACGACGGCGGCTGGGCCGACCTCGTCCAGGCGCGCGAGGAGAAGAGCGCGCCACCCGTGGCCGTCCTCGCCGCGCCGAAGGAACCGAAGGCCCCCCGGGCGACGCCGAAGAAGAAGGGGCCGACCGAGCTCGAGCAGGTCGAGCGGCGGATCACGACGCTCGAGCAGCACGTCGCCCAGCTCGAGGCAAAGCTGGCGGAGGACTGGACGAACATGGACACGCTGACCGAGTACCGCACCTCCCGCGACGAGCTGCAGGAGCTGCTCGCGCGCTGGGAAGCGCTGTTCGAGTCCGCGTAGCGAGCCCGCTTCACGACATTCAGTGATTCAACTCGAGTCAGTGAGGTATCCGAGAAACGCGGCAAGCGCTGGTGAGCGGGCGCGCGACAGCGCGATCACAGCTCTCACCGACCTCCTGTCGCAGTTGCGAGGGCACGGCAGGCCGCTTCCATGGCCGGTGCCGGCGCGTGGCCGAGTCGTCTGACGAGGCGCGTTCGGGCAAGCAGGAACGTGTTGTCGAAGTTCGCAACAGACGCTTGCACGAGGCCGGCGTCCGAACCGAGTGCGACCTCGGTTGCGAGGTCCCGGATCGTCGAGGTGATCGGGGCGCAGATGACGGAGTGCAAGACGTGACCGAGTGGATCGCGGGTCAGGATCAGCACGGGACGCTTCTTGTCGCCCGGTACGTCGGCGAACCAGACCTCGCCGCGCCTGGGCGCCGGTGGGTTCATTCCGTGACCCCGTACAGCGCCTCGTAGTCGACATGCTCGTCTGCCAGGTCGAACTCGACGACCAGGTCTGCGACGGCAAGCTCAGCGACTCCCAACGGAACGCGCGAATACGCCGCGATATCGCGGCGTAGCTCCTCTGCGTGGATCAGCCGATCGAGCGCGACGTCGACGACGTCCGACATCGTCCGCTCACCGATCAGTGAGGCGGCCCGCGCCACCTTGGCCCGATCGAGAGTAATCGTCGCCTTATCTCGCGCCATACAGTCTATACTATCACTCATACAGTCCTGCGTCCGTCTCGAGGCATCCCAGCCATCCGACGGAGAAGGCAGGGTGCGGGAGGGTAACGTCAGCGGGACGTGCTGCCGCCGATTCGACTCTCCGTCCTCGACCTCGCGCCGATCTCGCTCGGCTCGACGGCCGGCGATGCGCTGCGCAACAGCCTCGACCTCGCGCGGCACGCGGAGCGCCTCGGCTACACGCGTCACTGGGTCGCCGAGCACCACAACATGCCGGGGATCGCGAGCGCCGCGACCGCCGTCGTCGTCGGCCACCTGGCGGCAGGCACCTCGACGATCCGCGTCGGCGCGGGCGGGATCATGCTTCCGAACCACTCACCGCTCGTGATCGCGGAGCAGTTCGGCACGCTCGAGTCGCTCTATCCCGGCCGCATCGACCTCGGCCTGGGACGGGCGCCCGGAACCGACCAGCTCACTGCGCGCGCCCTGCGGCGCGACCCGATGAGCGGCAACGAGTTCCCTCAGGACGTGCAGGACCTGCAGTTCCTCTTCGGCCCCGTGCAGCCCGGACAGGCGATCCGGGCCGTGCCGGGGGCCGGTCTCGAAGTGCCCCTCTGGATCCTCGGCTCGAGCACGTTCGGCGCCCGGCTCGCGGCAGCGCTCGGCCTCCCTTACGCCTTCGCCTCGCACTTCGCACCCACCGACCTGCTGGACGCGCTCGCGCTCTACCGGAGCGAGTTCCGTCCCTCACGACAGCTCCAGGAGCCCTACGCGATGGCCGGCCTCAACGTCTTCGCGGCCGACACCGACGAGGAGGCCCGGCGGCTCTTCACGACGCCGCAGCAGTCGTGGGCGAACCGCTTCCGCGGCATCCCAGGCCCCTACCCGGCGCCGATCGACGACATCGAGGCGTACTGGACTCCGGCCGAGAAGGCGCAGGCCTCGGCCATGTTGACGCACTCGGTCGTCGGCTCGCCCAAAACCGTGCGCACCGGGCTGGAGCAGTTCGTAGAGCTCACCGGCGTGGACGAGGTGATGGTCGTCTCTGCGATCTTCGATCACGACGCACGCCTGCGGTCGTACGCGATCCTGGCCGAGGTTGCCGCACGTCCCACGAGGATGTGACGCGACAGCCACCCGGCGGCGTAGAACGGGTGTGCACACCCTGACACTGACCCGGCCCTTGATCCAGACCGCGACCCCCCTCACATTTGCTGACGCCGCCGAGCAGCACCTCGACGACGTCTTCGGCTACCTGCTCTACCTGACCCGTGATCGCACCCTGGCCGAGGACCTTGCGAGCGAGACGTTCGAGAAGGCGTTACGCAAGTGGTCGCGCTTCGATCCCCGCCGCGGCAGCGCCCGCACCTGGCTGCTCGCGCTTGCCCGCTCGACCGCACTCGACTGGTTCCGCGCCGAGTCGCGCCGCCACCGGCGCGAGCAGGCGGTCGCCCAGCCAGAGGCGCAGGAGGCCGAGTTCGTGGAAGGCCTCTCCCCCGAGCTTCAGTCTGCCCTTGCGACCCTCAGCGCCGGTGAGCGCGAGGTGCTCGCCCTCCGGATCGTGATCGAGCTCGACGGCGACCAGACCGCCCGCGTGCTCGGCATCAGCCCGACGGCCGTGTCGACCAGGCTCAGCCGCGCGCTCCACAAACTCGAAGAGAAGGTGAGGAACGATGACCTCCGCTGAGCTGATCACCGAGCTGCAGGCCGCCCGGCCCGCCGCCGACGGCGCACTGCGCGACCGGGTCCGCACGATCGCGGCCGCGGAGCCGGCGCGGGCACCGTCCCCGTTCGCACGGCTCTCGCGCTTCTCGCCCCGACGCTTCGCGCTGGTGGCCGTTCCCGCGACGGCCGTCGTGCTGCTCGGCGTGGCGGGGGTGGCGGGCCTGCTCGACTCCGGCTCGCCGCAGCAGAGCGTGATCGCTGCGCGCGAGAGCGTCGGTGGCACCGTGACCTCGCCGAGCGACGCCCAGAGGTCGGCGGCGCCGCAGCTCAAGGCCGGCGCAGTAGCCTCCGACGCCGCCACACCGGCACCGACGACGGGCCGGGCGCAGCGCTTCTCGGCCCAGCTGACGCTGTCGGTGAAGGACGTCGACGCGCTCTCCGACGCGACCCAGCAGGCGCTTCGGATCACGCGCGATCTCGGCGGCTACCTCGTCACCGTCTCGTACGCGACGTCGGACACGGGCGTCTCGTCGCTGACCCTCAAGGTGCCGACCGCGAACGTGCAGGACGCGATCGTGCGGCTCTCCGGGCTCGGCAAGATCGAGTCGCAGCAGGTGCAGATCGACGACCTGCAGGGGCAGGTCGACGAGCTGACGAAGCGCGAGACCGTGCTGCGCGAGCAGATCGCGCGCCTCTCGGCCCGGCTCACGGCCACCGACCTCGACGCCGAGACCCGGGCCACCCTCGAGGCGCGCCGCGACGCCGCCCGCAGCGAGCTCACGAAGGTGCGGGTCACCCGCGCCCAGGTGAACGCGGAGGCGCGCTACGCGACGATCCAGCTGACCCTGCAGACACCGCAGTCGGCGGTCGTGCCGCCGGTGCCGTCGCGGTTCGACAACGCGATCGACCGGGCGGTCGAGATCCTCGCCGTCGAGGCGATGGTCGTCCTCTACACGCTCGTGATCGCCGGCCCGATCCTCCTGCTCGCCCTCCTCGCCTGGCTCGGCCGGCGCGGGCTCCGGCGCAGGCAGGACGAGCACCTCCTGTCGATCCCGTAGGGGTCGGCAGGCCCGGCGGCGGATCGCCGTCTCCGGGGCGACAGACCGTGCGCGCCGAGTGGGCTTTGCAGCGGATACCCACACTCGACGATCAGATGAGGCCAACCGTCGTGAACGGCGCGTCAGCGCCGTGCCGCGGCGTCCACTGGGCCGGGGCGTGAGGAGGCTATGGGATCTGCGAGAGCGGCAGGACGGTCATGGTCGATGGCGATGAGATGAGCGTGTCCTGGCGCCCGGTCGCGAACTGATGGAGGTACAGGACAGCACGTCCGTGGGTCGGCTTCATCTGGTAGACGAGTCCGTTGACGAACGCGACGTGCGGAGTCAGCGAACCCGAGTTCGACTCGATGACGTTCGTGCGACGGCCGGTGAGGTAGAAGCGATCGATCCTGCTCGCACCTTTGCTGACGACCGTTCCGAACAGGCTTCGGCTGTCCTGCGCCCAGACGGTGCCGCCCGGCGTCCAGGCCGTGCTGCCGTTGCATCCTGTCGGGTCGGAGCAGTGGACGATCGGCTTTCCGGTGGCCGCGTCGATGACCGAGAAGGTGTCAGGGCCGTCCTGACAGGCACGTTGCTCAGTGAGTGCGACAAGCCTGCCGTCCGGTGACCAGGAGAGGCTCGGGTTGCTGCAGAAGTGCAACGGGGCCAATGTCCGTAGCCTGCCCGTCTCGAT
>Ga0209254_10001118_pt1 | contig 23684 bp, 27 predicted proteins | sample FrelakmetDIP11DI_FD_187148 | JGI IMG/M metagenome (GOLD analysis project Ga0209254, IMG submission 187148) | Freshwater lake sediment microbial communities from the University of Notre Dame, USA, for methane emissions studies - DIP11 DI (SPAdes)... | ecosystem: Environmental > Aquatic >...
GGACGTGTAGGGTTGGCATCCCCGGACGTTGTGTAGGGGAGGCTCGCCTGTTGCTGCCGTTGACAACCGCTCGTGAGTGTTGCTAGCCTTAACAACATGCGAGCCGAACTCCTGTTGCGCGAACGGCGCGTGTTGGAGTCCGGCTTCATCGAGGTGATCGTCTGGAGGCTACCGGAGCCGCTGAGGGGATCGACCCACAGCCTTAAGTACCGGCTCGCCTACGTCGTCGAGAGCGAGTGCGTGCTGCGCTACGACAACGAGGCCGGCAAGGGCGACCACAGGCACGTGGGCAAAAGGCAGATGCCCTACGTGTTCGTTTCCGTCGACCAACTGCTCGACGACTTCTTGGCTGACGTTGCCGCATGGAAGGGGAATTGAGGTGGGTGCTGTGACGATCACGGTCGATTCGACCGAATCCTTCAAGCAGCGCGTGAAGGCCGCTTTCGCGGGCAAGCGGCAGCAACAGCGGATCTCGTTCGAGTCGTTCGACTTGCTTTGGAAGGTGCTCGCCCCCAACCGAATGGCGCTCGTGCAGACACTCACCGGTGCCGGGCCGGTAACGTTGCGCGAGGCCGCGCGGCGCGTCGGCCGCGACGTGCGCGCCGTGCATTCGGATGTGCACATGCTGCTGCAGGCCGGCGTGTTGCGCAAGGACGACGAGGGGCGAATCGAGTTCCCGTACTCGGCCGTGCACGTTGACTTTACGCTGAAGAGCGCGGCGTAGCCGTCACTGCACTTGGCGTCCGATCGTGACGATGGCGCGGTACACCGGCCGATGTGAACCATCGCCCAATCGAGTGGCCGCTTTCCGACGCTGTACCGATCGAGTGCTGCTCGCTGGATTGTTGCCGGTCACGCCCGCGGGGCGAAGGACCGCTGCGGGTCGCGAACCGACTGTTTAAGGAAGGGCGCTGAGCGGCCAAAGGAGCGGCCTTCCCGACCGTCCGTTTTCGTTGCGCTTGTCCCCCCCAAGTTTGTTCGTACTAGAAACCTCGGCGCCATGCTCGCGAAGATCGGCAGCTGCAGTCCAAGCCCTTGCCTCCAGCGAGGGCGCGGTGATAGTTTGGTCAGCGTGACTAGAAAAACATCAACCCCGGCACCGGCGACCGCGCAGCCTCCGCGCAGTCGATGGCGTCTTCAAGACGCCAAGGCGCGCTTCAGTGAACTCGTCCGCATGGCGCATCGTGATGGGCCGCAGCACGTCACCTTGCATGGCCGCGATGTAGTGGTGATTGTCGATGCCGACGAATTCAATCGCCTCAGGGGTGCGCGAACCGGCGAGTTGCTGATCGAGGCGCTGCAAGCATCCCCGCACCGGCAGATCGAGATCGAACCACGCCGTTCGGTGATGCCAGTGCGGGCGGTTAAGTCGTGAGCGGGTGGCCTCCTCGATACCAGTGTGATTTCCGAGTTGCGTCGACCGCAGCCCAGTGCGCGGGTTCGACGCTTCATTGCGGGCCAACGGCTCGAGTACTTGTTCGTCAGCACCGTCACATTTGCCGAGATTCGCTTCCGTATCGAGGCCGTCGGCGATGCAGGTCGCCGCGCCGAGCTCAGTGACTGGCTGCAGCACAAAGTACGGCCCATGTTCGATCAGCGCGTGCTGGAAGTTTCCGAGGATGTCATGTTCAGGTGGCGTCCTCCTCGTTGAAGAGGGCCGAACGGTTGGCCATACGTTTTCGCAGCCCGACCTGATCATCGCGGACCCCGCTCTGCAACACGGGCTGACGGTCGTGACCCGCGATACCGGAGACTACAAGCTCGCGCGAGTCCGGTTACTGAATCCGTGGGTCGCCGAATCTTGAATGACTTCGGTCCCCGTCCTGATCAGTGGCGAAGACGGCGGCCCAAAGAATCGAACGAACGCAAGGTCGCGACTTTCGGATGCGGCCGTTCCGTCGCGATCTGCTCTCCATCGTCGGCTGGCACCCGCGAATGACCGCTGTCGCCGGACTCTGATTCTCTCGACGAGTTCAGCGATCGTCCAGGGCTACGCCGAAGCCGCGTACAGCGACGACGCGTCGACGAAGATCTGATAGCGGCGGATGCGCTCGCCCTGCATGTCGAAGCAGTTGCAGAACGGCACGGCGAGCTGCGAGCCGTCGTGGCGGACGTAGGTCACCAGGCCGCGCGACCAGACGAGCGTCCCGTCCACCGAGACGTCGTCGACGCGATGGGTGAGGCCGCGGATGCTGGCGAAGAAGCCCGCGACCGCATCGCGGATCGCCGCACCGCCTTCCACCGGGGGCGCGTTCCCGAACAGGAACACGCCATCGTCCGCGATGAAGGACGCAAAGCGCTCGGCGTCCTTGGCGTCGATCGCGGCGAAGAGTCCGGCCAGCCACGGCGGGCGGGCGGACATCTCACAGCCCCTCGACGACGACGAAGTGGCCCTTCGCGGCGTTCGCCCGAAGCGCGCGCGCCTCGCGATACTCCGGCGAGTCGTAGAAGCGTTCGGCGGCCTCGACGTCCGGGAACTCGAGCAGCACGAGGCGGTTCGGCCGCCACGCGCCCTCGAGCGTCGTGTGCGCGCCGCCGCGCACGAGGTAGCGCCCGCCGTACTTCGCGATCGCCGCCGGCGCGAGCGCCTTGTATTTCTCGTACTGCTGCGGGTCGGTGACTTCGACGTCGACGATCATGTAGGCGGGCATGGCGCTCTCCTCGGCAATGTCGCAGCCTCTCGCGCCGCGACGGCGCAAGAGTATGCACCGGAGAGCGGAGTGCGCGTCAGCGGGACGGCGCGACCGTCGCGGCCCCTTCGCGCTGACGGGCGCGCCGTCGCCCCTTCGACTGGCCGCCCGCACGCGCGGGCGGACGCGCCTCAGCTCCTGCGCTTCTTGCTCGCCTTGTGGCCCGCCGGCTTCGCGCCCGCCTTCACCGCGCGCGTCACCTTCCTGGTGGCGCGCTTCACGCCGCGCTTCACCACGACCGCTTCGCCCTCGGCGGAATGGCGGGCGCGCTGTGCAGCGGCGACCAGTCGGTCGAGCGCATCGCGCGCCGAGCTGCGCACCACGTCCAGCTCACGCTTGCCGACCTGGATGATCTCCTCGACCTTGCGCACCGCGGCGCGGAACGCCGCTTCGGCCTGACTGCGGCTCATGCCCATGGCGTGGTCGAGCGCTTCCATCGCCTTGCCGGGCGCGTTCGCCCCGAGTGCCGCGCCGCGGCTCTTGCGACTCTTGCTCCTGCGCACGCGCAGTGCCTTCTTTCCGATGGCCACTCTTTCTCCTTTCCCTGTCGGTGTGTCGGATGGCGCTGGCAGGTTAGCGCGGCGCGCCGTGCCCGAGTGTTGCGCTGGCGCAAAGACAGGTGCAAAACGAGGAGCCGAAGAAGGAGGGGAGGACCGCGTCCGTTCGGCACCTTCGTGCTCAGAACAGCAGGCGCACGAGCAGCCCGCACGTTCCGGCCGCCACGATCACCGGCACGACACCAACCCTGAACCGGTAGAGCGCGACGAACGCCGCGAGCGCGATCGCGAGCGAGAGCCCGTCCAGACCGCCGGCGAATCCCTGCGGCCAGAACACGTGCCAGGCGAAGAACGCCGCGAGGTCGACGATCACGCCGACGATCGCGGCGGTGATGCCCGTGAGCGGCGCCGTGAACCGCACGTCGCCGTGCGTCGATTCCACGAGCGGTCCGCCGGCGAGGATGAAGAGGAACGATGGCAGGAACGTGAAGAACGTCGCGACCGCCGCGCCCGCGACGCCCGACCAGAAGAGCATGCCCGCCGCGAGCACGTCCCTCGTCCAGCCGCCGACGAAGCCTACGAAGGCGACGATCATGATGAGCGGGCCGGGCGTCGTCTCGCCGAGCGCGAGCCCGTCGATCATCTGGTCGGCGGTGAGCCAGCCGTGCTTCTCCACCGCGCCCTGGAGGACGTAGGGCAGCATGCCGTAGGCGCCGCCGAAGGTGAGCAGCGCGGCGCGCGTGAAGAACGCGGCCATGCGCGCGAGCGTGGCGTCCGGCGTACTGCGCGCCGCGAGGAGCGCGAAGGCAGTGGCCCAGAGAGCGACGAACACGGCGACGACCAGCGCGAGCCGCGGCCACGAGAAGCGCGCATGCGGCGGCGGGGGCGTCGCGTCGTCGATCAGAGCCGGCGCGTTCGCGGCGTCCGCGGCGCGAGCCGAAGCGGTGCGTGCGAAGCGTGCAGGCGCGACGCGTCCGCCGATCCAGCCCGCCAGGCCGCCCGCGATCACGATCGCGGGGAAGGGGACGTCGAACGCGAAGATGGCAACGAACGCTGCCACGGCGATCGCCCAGAGCCACGCATCGTGCAGGGTGCGCGAGCCGATGCGGCAGGCCGCGAACAGCACGATCGCGGTCACGGCCGGCTTGATGCCGTAGAGGAAGCCTGCCACCGCGGGCACGCTGCCGTAGCGCAGGTAGATCCACGAGAGCGCCACGAGCACGAAGAACGACGGGAGCACGAAGAGCGTGCCGGCCGCGACGCCGCCCCACGTGCGGTGCATCAGCCAGCCGAGGTAGGTGGCGAGCTGCTGCGCCTCCGGGCCGGGGAGCAGCATGCAGTAGTTGAGCGCGTGCAGGAACCGCTGTTCCGAGATCCAACGTCGGCGCTCGACGAGCTCCGTGTGCATCAGCGCGATCTGCCCGGCAGGGCCGCCGAAGGAGATGAAGCCCAGCTTGAGCCAGAAGCGCAGGGCCTGGCCAAGGGGGACCGTAACTGCGGAGGGGGACATCGCGCGGTAGGCTATCCTCGCGAGGTTACGCGGGAACCGAAGCCCGGGTCGCGCCGGCTCGCCTGGCGGCGGAACGCGGGCGACGGTCGCTCGCCTCTCCGGATCGGTTTCTGCGGATGCGTGTTGGGAGTCGCGATCAAGCCATGTCCTCCAAGCCCCACACCGCCGACGTCCGCATGCACGGCTTCGCCCGGCGCAGCGAGGTGCGCGACGTGCTCGCCTGGATCGACGCCAACGCGCACCGTCTGCCGGGCGAGTCCGTGAGCGTCGAGGACGCCGCCGACCGCGTCCTGGCGGCCGACGTGATCGCGCCGATCGCGGTGCCGGCGTTCGATCGCGCGGCGATGGACGGCTACGCACTGCGCGGCGCGGAGACGGCGGGCGCGAGCGAGTACAACCCGATCGCGTTCCCGGTGCTCGGGCAGGCGCTGCCGGGGCAGCCGTTCGCCGGCGCGGTTCCGCCGGGCGCCGCGATCCGCATCATGACCGGCGCGCCGGTACCGCAGGAAATCGATGCGGTCGTGCCCGCCGAGTACGCGAGCGAGGTCGAGGGGCGCATCGAGATCACCCGGCCGGTCGCGCCGTGGCAGCACATCGGCCGCACCGGCGAGGACGTCGCGCTCGGCGCGGCGGCGCTCGCCGCGGGCCGCAGGCTGCGGCCGCAGGACGTCGGCCTCGTCGCCTCGCTCGGCATCGCGCAGGTCGAGGTCGTGCGCCGGCCCAAGGTGCGGCTGCTCGTCACCGGCAATGAAGTCGTTGCCCCGGGCAGGCCGAAGGGACCCTACGAGATCTACGACGCGAACTCGTACACGCTGCGCGGGCTGCTCGCGCGCGACGGCGCGGTGCTCGAGTCGCACCAGCGCCTCGGCGACGATCCCGAAGCCATCACCGCGGCGCTGCGCGCGCCAAGCGCGGACGTGATCCTCGTCTCGGGCGGGTCGAGCGTCGGCACCGAGGACCACGCGCCGCAGCTTGTCGCGGATCTCGGCGAGCTCGCGATCCACGGCGTCGCGATGCGGCCTTCGAGCCCCGCGGGCGCGGGGCGCATCGGCGCGGCGCTCGTCTTCCTCGTGCCCGGCAATCCGGTGTCGTGCCTCTGCGCCTACGACTTCTTCGCCGGGCGGGCGATCCGCGTGCTCGGCGGGCGTCCGGCGGACTGGCCGCACCGGCGGCGGCAGGCGACCGTCGCGCGCAAGATCGTCTCCGCGGTCGGCCGCGTCGACTATTTCCGTGTACGGCTCGTCGACCGCGAGGTCGAGCCGCTGGCGCTGAGCGGCGCGTCGATGCTCTCGTCGACCACGCGCGCCGACGGCTTCGTGATCGTGCCTGGCGAGAGCGAGGGCTACGGCCCGGGCGCCGAGGTGACCGTGTACCTGTACGATTGACGCCGCGCCCGCCAGCGGCGCAACTTCTCTCCATCCGACAGGGCACGGCGTGACGGCGGCATCCCGGCAATCGCAGTTCCTCGACGTCATCACCCGGGACGAGGCCACTGAGCGCTTCCGGCGGCATCTCCGCCTTGTGCCGCTCGGCAGCGAGCGCGTGTCGCTCGTCACCGCGCTCGACCGCGTGCTTGCCGTCGACGTGGTCGCCGAGGTCGACGTGCCGGGCTTTGACCGGTCGAATGTTGACGGCTTCGCAGTGCAGGCGAGCGACACCTACGGCGCGATGGAGGAGACGGTGCACACCCTGCGCCTCAATCCCGAGGTGCTGGCGCCGGGGATGGTCCCGAAGCACGCGGTCGGCAACGGCGTCGCGACGCCGATCGCCACCGGCGCCATGGTGCCCCGCGGCGCCGATGCCGTCGTCATGGTCGAGCACACCGAGCTCGTCTCCTCCCCCGAGGGCGAGTGCGTCGAGGTGCGGCGTGCCGTCACCCCGGGCGAGAACGTGAGCCATGCCGGAACCGACATCGCGCGCGGCGAGACGGTGCTCCGCGCCGGGCAGCGGCTCACCTCGCGCGAGATCGGCGTGCTCGCGGCGATCGGCTGCGCCGACGCCGAGGTCGTGCGCCGGCCGCGCGTCGCGATCTTCTCCACCGGGAACGAGATCGTCGCGCCCGGGCAGCCTTTGCCCACCGGCGCGGTCTACGACTCGAATGCCGCGATCATCGGCGCCGCAGTGGAAGAGCTCGGCGGCGAGCCGGTGCAACTCGGCGTCATCCCCGACGACGATACGGCGCTCACCGCGGCCCTCGACAGGGGGCTGGAGTGCGATGTGGTCGTGTTCTCCGGCGGGACGTCGAAAGGCGAGGGCGACCTGTCCTACCGCGTGGTGAGCCGGCTGCGCGACCCCGGTATCGTCGCACACGGCGTCGCGCTCAAGCCCGGCAAGCCCATCTGCCTGGCGGTGACGCGCGGCAAGCCGGTGGTGATCCTGCCCGGCTTCCCGACCTCCGCGATCTTCACGTTCCACGAGTTCCTTGCGCCGGTGCTGCGCGCCTATGCCGGGCTGCCGCCGGAACGGCGCGAGACCGTCGCCGCGACGTTGCCGATGCGCGTCAACTCCGAGCGCGGCCGCACCGAGTACCTGCTCGTCGGGCTCGTGCAGACCGGTGCCGGGCTCGCTGCGTATCCGATGGGCAAGGGGTCCGGCTCGGTGACGACCTTCAGTGGCGCCGACGGCTTCATCACCATCGACCAGCACACCGAGATCCTCGACGCCGGCCGCCAGGTCGCGGTGCAGCTCCTCGGACACCGGCTCGAGCCCGCCGACCTGGTCTGCATCGGCAGCCATTGCGTCGGGCTCGACCTGCTCGTCGGCAAGCTGGTGCGGCAGGGGCTGCGCACGAAGGCGCTGCAGGTCGGAAGCCAGGGCGGGCTCACGGCCGCGAAGCGCGGCGAGTGCGACATCGCCGGCATCCACCTGATGGATCCGGCGACCGGCGAGTACAACCGGCCGCTGCTCACCGACACGCTCGCGCTGATCCCCGGCTACGGGCGCATGCAGGGCATCGTGTACCGGCACGGGGATGCGCGTTTCGAAGGCAGGAGCCTGCCGGACGCGGTGCGTGCAGCGCTCGCCGATCCGGCCTGCGTGATGGTGAACCGCAACGCCGGCAGCGGCACGCGCATCATCATCGACCGCCTCCTCGGCGGCGCGCGCCCGCGCGGTCACGGCACGCAGACGAAGTCGCACAATGCGGTCGTCGTGGCGGTGGCTCAGGGCCGCGCCGACTGGGGCGTGGCGATCGACACGGTGGCGCGCCAGTACGGCCTCGGGTTCATCCCGGTGCAGGAGGAGCGCTACGACTTCGTCGTGCCGAAGGGGCGGCTCGACCGTCCGGCCGTGGTCGCCTTCCGCGCGCTGCTCGAGTCGCCGGAGACCCGCGAGGAGCTGCGCTCGCTCGGATTCCGGCTCGACTGAGCGGCGTGCGCCTCCGTCGGGCACCGGTTGCGTACGGGGTTGCGCCGCCGTGATGTAGCTGTGTACATTGCGTCGGGGACGGCGGTCGCCAGATGTCGATGCCCCGTCGCGAGACGAACTTCGAAACTCATGACGAACTTCGCGTCGAACGCAACCGCCTCGCCCGGATCGTCGTGCCCGGAGACGGCCGGCAGGGGCGCTTCGTGTCGAAGCTCGTGAGCCGCGAAGGGTTCTCGGCGCGCGCCGTGCCCGCGCCCGCGCCCTGGCCGCTCCTCCTGACCGCCGCCTGCGCCCGCATCGCCGTGCGCATGCGTCCACGCGCGGCGAGCTCGCCGTGCTGACCGAAGCCGAAACGCAGGCGCTCTGGCTGAGCCTGAAGGTCTCGCTGCGCGCGGTGCTGTTCGCGCTGCCGGTCGCGATCGCCTGCGCCTGGCTGCTCGCACGCCGGCGCTTCTTCGGCAAGACGCTCTTCGATGGGCTCGTGCACCTGCCGCTCGTCGTGCCGCCGGTGGTGGTCGGCTACCTGCTGCTCGTGCTGTTCGGCATCCACGGCGTGCTCGGCAGGCCGCTGCATGACTGGTTCGGCGTCAAGCTCGTGTTCACCTCCGCGGGGGCGTCGCTCGCCATCGCCGTGACCACGTTCCCGCTCATGGTGCGCGCCATCCGCCTCTCGATCGAGGCGATCGACACCGGCCTCGAGGACGCCGCGCGCACGCTCGGCGCAGGGCCTTTCGACCGTTTCTTCACCATCACGCTGCCGCTCATGGTGCCCGGCATCCTCGCCGGCGCGGTGCTCGCGTTCTCGGCGGGGTTGGGCGAGTTCGGCGCCGTGATCACGTTCGTCTCCAACATCCCCGGCGTCACGCAGACGCTGCCGCTCGCGATCTACACGGCGACGCAGACGCCCGGCGGCGAGGCTGCCGCGGCGCGCCTCGCGTCGCTCTCGATCGCGCTCGCGCTCGGCGGGCTGATCCTCTCCGAGCTGCTCGCCCGCCGCGCGCGCGCCATCCTCGCCGGCTGATGGACCGCGCACCGTCGTCGCTCACGGCGACTGCCGCCGACGTCGCGCGCGAGCGAGAATCGGCGCGCATGAGCCCGCCGGCCGATCTCGAAATCAGCATCCGCAAGCGGCTCGGCGCTTTCGCGCTCGATGCGCAGTTCGCGACGCGCGCGCGCGGCCTCACCGCGCTCTTCGGGCCCTCGGGCAGCGGCAAGTCGACGATCGTCGCCGCGATCGCCGGTCTCCTGCGGCCGACGAGCGGACGCATCGTCGCCGGCGGCGAGACGCTGTTCGACGCCGCGCGCGGCATCGACGTGCCCGCCGAGCGCCGCCGGGTCGGGTACGTGTTCCAGGACGCGCGGCTGTTTCCGCACCTCAAGGTGCGCGACAACCTCGCCTACGGGCTGAAGCGCGCGCCCGCGGGCGATCGCGCCATCGGCTTCGACGCTGTCGTCGAGCTGCTCGGCATCGGGCCCCTGCTCGAGCGGCGGCCGCTCCGCCTCTCCGGCGGCGAAAAGCAGCGCGTCGCCATCGGTCGCGCGCTGCTTGCGCAGCCGCGCCTGCTGCTCATGGACGAGCCGCTCGCGTCGCTCGATGCGGCACGGCGGCTCGAGATCCTGCCCTACGTCGAGCGGCTGCGCGACGAGCTCGGGCTGCGCATTGTCTACGTGAGCCACACCCTCGAGGAAGTGCTGCGGCTCGCGAGCACGATCGTCGTCGTGGACGCCGGCCGCGTCGTCGCGCAGGGCACGCCGGCCGAGCTCGCGCAGCGCCGCGACCTGCAGCCGTTCTTCGGGCGCTTCGAGGCCGGGGCGGTGCTCGAGGGGCGCGTGGCGAGTCACGACGAGGCGCATCGGCTGACGCGCGTGGACCTGGGCAGGCACGTGCTCGTGCTGCCGCGCCTCGCGCTCGCAGCGGGCGCCGCGGTACGCGTGCGCGTGCGGGCCCGCGACGTCATCCTCGCCGTCGCGCCGCCCGAGGGCTTGAGCGTGCAGAACGTGCTTCCGGGGGTCGTCACCGAGATCGTCGAAGAGCCGGGATCGCACGCGGAGGTGAAGCTCGATGCCGCTGGCATCGCGCTCCTCGCCCGCGTGACGCGCGATTCCGTGCACCGGCTCGGGCTCGCGCCGGGCAGGCAGGTCTTCGCGCTCGTCAAGTCGGTGGCGATCGACGGCGACTCGGTGACCGCGGCGCCGCTCGACCTCGAGTAGCAACGGCGCGCCGTGGGCGCTTCCGTGCGGCCGCCGCGACGGCCGGAAGCGGTGCCTGCCGCCGGCTCTTCCTCGACCCGGCAGGGAGGCGGGAAGACACTCGCGTCCGCACCTCCGCGCACACCGATTAGCTTTCGGTGAGTGCGTGACCGCGTCGCCCTCACCCCCGGCCCCTCTCCTACATTAGCGGGAGAGAGGAGCGTCGCGACGAAAGCGCTCGGCAAGAGGGGGCAAGGCTCCCGTTGCAGTCGGCACGCGCTTCCGCGTAGCCTATCCGGGCGAAGCCGCGCGGACCTCCTTTCGTCGCCGGTAGCGAGCCGTGACCACCAGTAAGCTGATCACCGACGCTTCCGCTTCCCCGTGGAACGACGTCGTGATGATCCGCGTCGTGTTCCCGGACGGCCAGCGGGCTTCCGCGACGGGCGCGATCGTGGGCGAGAACGACATCCTCACCGCGTCCCACGTGGTGTACGCGCCGGAGCACGGCGGCGCGGCGAGCGAGATCCGGATCTATCCCGGCTTCGACGACGCGAGCAGCGCCGACGACCATCTTCTCGGCCGCACCGAGGCCCGCTATTTCGAGGTGCCGGCGGGCCCCTGGTACGGCAGCCAGATGGCCGACGACTACGCGGTCATCGGCGTGCAGGCGCGGTTCCACTCCTGGTTCGGCCTCTCCTCCGCGTACTACGCGAACTATCCTTCGGTCGCCGGCGTGCAGCAGAGCGGCTACGAAGGCGTCCTCGCCGGGAGCCACGGGCGGCCGGTGCAGGGCTACACCATCGGCACGGTGGAGCGTGCGGGCCCGTACTGGATGTCGAGCAACATGGCGATCGGTCCCGGGGACAGCGGCTCGCCGCTCTGGGTGACCGAGGGCGGCGACGACGTCGTGATCGGCGTCGCCTCGGGCGGCATGGGCTACGCCGCGAGCTACTTCGTCGCCGTCGACAGCGACACGTTGGACACGATCCTGCGCTGGAAGGCCGGGAACGACCATCTGCTCGACGGGCCGATCGTGCAGCGGGGCGAGTACGACGGCACGGTCCACCGCGACACGATCGAGGAAGGGGCGCTGGTCGCCGTGCACCCGCGCGGCCAGGCGAGCGGCAGCCCCTGGACGTATTCACTCGTCGAAGGCGGGGACGACCTCGACACCTTCCTCGCGAGTGCGCCGGAAGGCGTCTACCGCTGGGAGAAGCAGCCGAGCGGCGCGGTCGTGCTCACGAACCAGCCGGCGTACAAGGTCTACGATCTGCAGCACGTCGAGCGCCTCGCCTTCGCCGACGGCGCGAGCTTCGCCTTCGACACCGCGGGCGATGCCGGGCAGTCCTACCGGCTCTACAAGGCGGCCTTCGACCGCGCGCCCGATCTGCCCGGGTTGGGCTACTGGATCGCGCAGATGGACGGGGGCATGAACCTCATCGGGGTCAGCGCCCGCTTCATCGACAGCGCGGAGTTCCGCTCCCTCTACGGCAGCATCGCGACGGATCGCGATTTCGTCGCGAAGCTGTACCTGAACGTGCTCGATCGCGCGCCGGATGGCGCGGGCCTCGAATGGTGGCTCGGTCAGCTCGACACCGGCGCGAAGTCGCGCGCGAAGGTGCTGGCCGACTTCGCCGAGTCGCCCGAGAACCAGGCGAACGTCATGACGCTGATCGCGAACGGAATTCCGTACGAGCCGTGGCACGGCTGACCCGACGGGCCGACCGGACTGCGAACTGCGGGGGCGGTCCGAGAGCGAGCCCGGACGCGCGCGTCACTTCACGCTGAAGCCCGCCTCGCGGAAGAACTTCGCCGCGTCCGGCCCGTTGAGGTAGTCGAGGAAACGGCTCACTTCGGGCCGGTCGCGCTTCGCGACGATCGCGATCGGGTACACGATCGGCGCGTGCGTGTCGGCGGGGAAGGTTGCGGCGACCGCGACCTTGCCGCCGCTCGCCGCCGCATCGGTCGCGTACACGATGCCGAACGGCGCTTCGCCGCGCTCGACGAGCGCCAGCGCCGCACGCACGTTCTCGCTCCGCGCGAGCTTGGGCTCGACGGCGCTCCATACGCCGAGCTTCGTGAGCGCCTGCTGCGCGTAGCGCCCGACCGGGACGTGCGCGGGGTCGCCCGTGGCGAGCCGGCCGTCGCCGATCATGCCGGCGAGGTCGAGCCCCGGCTTGATGTCCACCGTGCGCGCCTGCGTCGCAGGCACGATCAGCACCAGCGCGTTGCCGATGCGCGCGGAGCGCGTGCCGTCCACGATCAGGCCGCGCTGCGCGAGGTAGTCCATCCACTGCTCGTCGGCGGACGCGAAGATGTCGGCATCGGCGCCCGACTCGATCTGTTTCGCGAGCGCGGAGCTCGCCGCGAAGGAGAACCTCACCGGCGCGCCGCCCGCCTCGCGGTACGCCTTGCCGACCTGCTCGAGCACGTTGGTGAGCGAGGCGGCGGCGAAGACGGTGACGTCCTGCGCCCGGACCGCGCCGGCGGCGAGCAGGGGGACGAGGACGAGCGCGCGGAGCAGACGCCGGAGCGTGACCGGGAGCATGGTGACCTCTCGCGGGAGTCGAAGGGGGGACTCGAAACGCAGAATCGGTTCTCGGCGTTGCCTGCGGGCGCTTCCGTTCACGCCTCGGGCACGGGCTCGATCGTGACGACGACGTCGGCGGGCGGCGCGAAGTACGGTGCCGAGGTCACCAGCAGATCGGCCCCCGCACGGGCGTAGTCGGCGGCGTTGTTCGCGTCGATGCCGCCCGCCGGGGCGAGCTTCACGTCCAGCCGCGCCGCGTCCAGGGCGCCGCGCAAGGCCCGCACCTCTTGCGGCGGGAAACGCTCGAGCTGCAGGATCTCGGCGCCGAGTCGCGCCCAAACGAGGGCGTCCTCGCGGCTGCAACCCTCGACGACGACGCGCTTCTCGGGCTGCGCGCGGCGCAGGCTCGAGAGCAGGGCGGCGCGCTCCGCGTCAGGAACGAGCGCGAGGTGCTGCGGGAACACGAGCAGCGTCTCCGAGGTCCCGAGGCGGTGCAGGATGCCGCCGCCCGCCGTCACGGCGCGCGCCGAGAAGGTCCGCGTCCCCGGGAAGTTCTTGCGCGTGCATGCGACCGGGACGCGACGCCCCGTGCCTTCTGCCGCGGCGGCGATGCGCGCCACCACCGTGGCGATCCCGGACAGCGCTTCGGCGAGCGTCTGCGCCGTCTTCCACGCGGCGAACACGCCCGCCGCGCGACCGAGCCCGACCAGCATCGCGTCGCCGGGCTGCAGGTGCGTCCCGGACGGCCGGAGGACGACGGCGCGCACGGCGCAGAGCGCGAGGAGGCGCGCCGCTTCCTCGACGCCCGCGACCACCATCGCCCGCCGCGCCGAGAAAGTGATGAGGCACCCGCGCGACGCGAGGCCGAGCGCCTGCGTCGTGAGGTCGCCGTGCGCCGCGTCCTCGCGCAGCATCGCGCGCAGCAGGTCGTCGTCCGCGAGGGACGGCGCGTCCGCCGGCGCTTCTCGCACGCGCCGGAGCGCGGCTTCCGTGTCGAGGGTCATGTGCGTGGCGTAGCCTGATACATCACGAGCCGCGAAGTTACGACGGTTCGCTGTCGTTGTCCACGCGCGCAGGGCCCGCCGCCCCTTCGTCGTGCGCGCAGGATGCGTACGGTGCGGGGGCCTGGCGCGCGCGTTGCGTTGCGAAGGGTTCGGTCCCGCGCCGTGGCCCGGTCAGCCTCCGACGGCGAGCATCACCGCGTAGGCCTTGAACACGGCGGTGGCCGGGCGCCCGACCGCGAGGCCGAGCGCCTTCACCGCATCGTGCGTGACCGAGGCGGTGACGGTCGCGCCGCCGCGCAGGGTGAGCCCGACGAGGCAGGTCACCGCGCCCTTGTCGACGTGCGACACGGTGCCGTGCAGCTGGTTGCGCGCGGAGAGCCGGAACCCGGCGAAATCGGTGACGAGCACGACGGCGGAGGCCTCCACCAGCGCGATCGCCTCCTGCCCCTTCTTCAGCTTCAGGCTCCGCGCCGCGCCGGCGGTGACCGTCGCGCTGATCTCCACCCCGGCGCCGGTCGTGAGCGTCGCCTGCACGGTGACAGGACCGGCTTCGACCGCCGTGATCGTGCCGGCGAACTGGTTGCGTGCGGTGCACTTCATGCCGAGCCTCCTGAGGATGCGCGCGAACTGCGGCTGCGCGAGCAGCCACTCTTCCTGTTCGCGGAGAAACACGTCGTGGCCGCGCTGCAGGTCGCGCCAGAGCGCGAGCAGTGCGGCGCCCGAGGCGGTGAGGCGGGTGCCGCCGCCGCCTGCGCCGCCGGTGAGCGTCTCGACGAGGGGATCGTGGGCGAGCTGCGCGGCCGCATCGAGCAGGAGCCAGGCGCCCTTGTAGCTGTAGCCGGCGGCGCTGGCAGCGCGGCGCAGCGAACCGGTGCGCTCCACCGCCTCGAGCAGCGCGAAGAAGCGCGCATCGAGGCGTCCTGCGAGCTTGAGCTCGCCGGTGAGCAGCGTGCCGTGTCCCACGCGAGTCCTGGCCGGAAGACGACGGAGTCTACGCCAGGGGGTCGGCGGTCCGGAGCGCACGCGGGCAGCTGGCGTCGCATCCCGGCACGCGCGCGGCCTCGCAATCTCATGCCGCAACCCGTGTCCTGCGTACCGCCCGGCAGCGGCTAGCGCTCGAACACGTCGCGAACGCTGAAGACTTCGCCTGCGTTACGCCCGGCGTAGCCCGGCAGGCGCGCGAGCGCGCGCGCGGTGAGGGGCCCGCGCAGCAGCGCGAGGAACACCTGCACCTCCGCGCTCGCGAGCCGGCCGGCGCGCACCGCGAAGAGATAACGCTCGCGCGCGAGCGGCACGAAGGCGAGCCCGAACTCCGCCGCTGCGGCACGCAGCCCGAACCCCGCCTGCGCCGCGCCGCTCGCGACCGCTCCCGCCACCGCGACGTGATTGCGCTCCGCGGACTCGTATCCCGCGATCGCGGCGACCGGCACCTTCGCCTCTGCGAGGAGCGCGTCGAAGAGCACGCGAGTGCCCGATCCCGGTTGCCGGTTGACGAAGCGGAGCCGACGCGCGGCGAGGTCTGCGAGGGTGCGCACGCGGTGAGGGTTGCCCTTGGCGAGGATCAGCCCCTGCTCGCGTTCGGCGAAGCCGACGAGCCGGTCGCGGCGCGCGTCCAGCAGCCGGCGGAACGGTTGCGCGCCCCCGGTGCGCGGGGCGAGCGCGAAGTGGAATCCCGCCAGGTCGGCCTCGTTCCGCGCGTAGGCCGCGAGCGCATCCGTGCTGCCGGAGAAGGCGACGTCGAGCCGCAGGGCGCCCGCCGCGGGCAACGCGTCGCGCAGTTGCGCGAGTGCGATGTCGTGGCTCGCGGCCACCCGCAGAGTGCCGACGGCGCGGTTTCGCTTCTCGGTCCCGATGTTCACCGCGAGGCCGCGTGCCGAGGCGAGCCGCTGCGCAGCAGCGTCGTCGGCGCGCAATAGCGCCTCGCCGGCGGGCGCGAGCGCGGCGCCGCGCCCGCGCTCGAGCAATGCGAGCGGCGCGCCGAAACGCGATTCGCAGTCGCGCAGCAGGCCCCACGCCGCGCGGTAGGACAGACCGCAGTGCGCCGCGCCCGCGCGCAACGACGGATGGCGCGCGAGGGCGCGAAGAAGCGGCAGGACCCGCGGATCGAGCACAGCGTCGTCGGCCTCGGCGATACGCCAGGACACTACCGGCTCGAGCCGCACTTATGTCGCTCCGTGCATATTCTGGGTCGAGGCTGCAAGGAAGTATTATCGACCAACTCGGGTGAGTGAAGTCCGGCACCATCGCTGGATCCGAGATAGGCATCGTCGTGCATATTCTTCATCTTTCGCGCCGCGCAGGCGAGCTGTCGGCCCCGGCCCGCGGGCGGCCGAGCCCCGACGCATGGGGCCGACGACCGGGGGCGAGCCGGTGAACGATCTCTCAGCGGCGTTCGCGGAGGCGCTGGCGCTCGTCTCCACCGGGAACGCGGAGCTGGTGCACATCGTGCTGCTCAGCGTCGCGGTCTCGGTGTCCGCGGTGGCGATCGGTGCCGCACTCGGCCTGCCGCTCGGTGCCGCTCTCGCCGTGTCGCGCTTCCCGGGCCGGAAGTCGCTCATCGTCGTGCTCAACGCTCTGCTCGGGCTGCCGTCGGTCGTCGTCGGGCTCGTCGTGTACCTGCTGCTGTCGCGCGCCGGGCCGCTCGGACCGCTGGGCATCCTCTTCACGCCGCCGGCCATGGTCGTCGCGCAGATGGTGCTGGTCGTGCCCATCGTTGCCGCGCTCACCCGCCAGGCGGCGGAGGACGCCTGGTCGGAGTACCGGGAGCAACTGCAGTCGCTGGGCGTGCGCGGCTTCCGCGCCGCGCTCACACTGCTCTACGACCTGCGCTTCTCGCTGGTCACGATCCTGCTCGCGGCTTTCGGCCGCGCCATCGCCGAGGTGGGCGCGGTGATGATCGTCGGCGGCAACATCGACGGCGTGACGCGCGTGATGACCACCGCGATCGCGCTCGAGACGAGCAAGGGCGACCTGCCGCTCGCCCTCGGGCTCGGCATGGTCCTGCTCGTCATCGTCCTCATCCTCAACAGCACGGCGTACGTCTTCAAGGAGACGGCGCAGCGAAGGTTCGGGTGAGCGCGGAGACGGCGATGCAGATGCAGGCGCAGGCGCGTCCTCCGCTGCTCCCGCTCCATCTCGAGCGCGTCAGCTTCGTGGTCGGCGGCCGCAGGATCATCGACGCGATCGATTTGCGGCTCGACGCCGGCGTGCGAACCGTGGTGATCGGCCCGAACGGCGCCGGCAAGAGTGTGCTGCTGCGCCTGTGCCACGGCCTCCTGCGCCCCACGTCCGGGGTCGTGCGCTGGAACGCGCCGGAGGTGCCGGGAGCACCGCGCCGGCAGGCGATGGTCTTCCAGCGGCCGATGATGCTCAGGCGCACCGTGCTCGCGAACCTGCTCTACGCGCTCGACGTGAATGGCGTGCCGCACGGCGAGCGCGAGCTCAGGGCCTACGAGTACCTGCGCCGCGTCGGGCTCGACGCGTTCGCGCACCGGCCGGCGCGGGTGCTCTCCGGCGGCGAACAGCAGCGCCTCGCGCTCGCGCGCGCCTGGGCACTCGCGCCCGAGGTGCTGTTCCTCGACGAGCCGACGGCGAGCCTCGATCCCGGCGCGACGCACGAGATCGAAGCCATCGTGCAGGCGATGCACGAGGCGGGCACGAAGATCGTCATGGTGACGCACAACCTCGGCCAGTCGCGGCGGCTCGGCGACGAGATCCTGTTCATCCACCGCGGCCGCGTCGCCGAGCGCGCGCCCGCCGACACCTTCTTCCGTCAACCGGCTTCCCCTGAAGCCGCCCGGTTCATCCAAGGAGAGCTGCCATGGTGAAGTCCCGCCGCACGTTCCTCGCCCTCGCCGCCGGCGCGTTCGCGCTCGCCGCGGCGCAACTCCCGCTGCCCGCAGAGGCGCAGGAGAAGTTCATCACCGTCGCGTCCACGACCTCCACTGAGCAGTCGGGCCTCTTCAAGCACCTGCTGCCGCTCTTCGAGAAGGACACCGGCGTCCAGGTGCGTGTCGTCGCGCTCGGCACCGGCCAGGCCCTCGACATGGCGCGCCGCGGCGACGCCGACGTGGTGTTCGTCCACGATCAGGCCGCCGAGGAGAAGTTCGTCGCCGAAGGCTACGGCGTCGAGCGGAAGCCGGTCATGTACAACGACTTCGTGCTCGTCGGCCCGAAGTCGGATCCGGCCAAGGTCGCCGGCAGCAAGGACATCCTCGACGCGTTTCGCCGCGTGCAGGCGGCGCAGGCGCCGTTCGTCTCGCGCGGCGACAAGAGCGGCACGCATGCCGCGGAGCTGCGCTTCTGGAAGGCGGCGAACGTCGACCTCGAGACGGCCAAGGGACCGTGGTACCGCGAGACCGGCTCCGGCATGGGACCGGCGCTCAACACCGCCTCGTCGATGAACGCCTACATCCTCACCGACCGCGGCACGTGGCTCTCGTTCAAGAACCGCGGCGATCTCGCGATCCTCGTCGAGGGCGACAACCGGCTCTTCAACCAGTACGGCGTCATCCTCGTGAACCCGGCGAAGCACCCGCACGTGAAGAAGGACCTCGGCCAGATGTTCATCGACTGGCTGGTGTCGCCGCGCGGCCAGCAGGCGATCGCGAGCTACAAGATCGAGGGCGAGCAGCTCTTTTTCCCGAACGCGAAAGGCTGACCGGTGCGCACGCTCGTCCCGCGTATCGCCCTCGGCGCCCTCGCATCGCTCGCAATGATCCCGCTCGCAGCGGCCCAGAGCCCCGCGCCCAGGCCCGATGCGGTCTGGGGCGATGGTCCCAACCGTTTCTCGCTCGCAACCGGAAGTCCCGGCGAGCTCGGGCTGCTCGAAGCGCTCGCGACCGCGTTCGCGAAGGAGAACGACGTGACCGTCGTCTGGTACAAGGCCGGATCGGGCCAGGCGATGAAGCTCCTCGAGGAGCGCAAGGTGGACATGGTGCTCGCGCATGCGCCGCCTGCCGAGCGCAAGGCGGTCGCCGACGGCTGGGCGACCGGACGCAAGCTGATCGGCTCGAACGAGTTCTGGATCGTCGGACCGTCGGACGACCCGGCGAAGATCGCCTCGGCCACTGACGCAGTGCATGCGTTCCGCCGCATCCACGCCGCCAAGGCGAAGTTCGTCTCACGCGGCGACAACTCCGGCACGCACCAGAAGGAGATGGAGATCTGGCGCGCGGCGGGCATCGAGCCGGGCGGCGACCAGCACATCGTCACCCGCGACTTCATGACCGCGAGCCTGAAGCGCGCCGACGCCGAGCGCGCCTACTTCCTCACCGACTCCAGCACCTTCATTGCCGAGCGCGCCAACGTGCCGCACCTGAAGCGCCTGTTCCGCGGCGGCGAGATGCTCATGAACCCGTACCACACGCTCTATCCGTCGCCCCCCACGGCCGGCGAGGCGACGGCGCGCAAGTTCGGCGAGTTCCTGCTCTCGGCGCAGGGACAGTCGATCATGCGCGAGTTCGGCAAGGCCCGGTACGGCGAGGCGATGTACAACGACGCGGCGACGACTGCCCGTATGATCGCGGACTGAGCCGGCCGGCTCGCCCCAATCACGGAGATCGAAGAATGAAGCTTTCCGCACGCAACATCCTCCCCGGCAAGGTCGTGAGCGTCGTGCGCGGCCAGACCACCGCGCACGTGAAGATCGAGGTCGCCCCGGGCATGACCGTCACGTCGGCGATCACCAACGAGTCGGTGGACGACCTCGGCCTGAAGGTCGGTGACAAGGCGTACGCGGTGATCAAGTCCTCGGACGTCATCGTCGGCAAGGACTGAAGTGCAGGGATCGAGGCGGCGCTTCCTCGCGGGCGCCGTCGCGTTCGCGGCGGCGCCGGGCCTCGTCCGTGCGGCGGCGCGCAGCGTCACCGACAGCGCCGGCCGCAAGGTCGCGCTCGCGCGCGAGCCCGAGCGGGTCTTCCCTGCGGGCCCGCCGGCGTCGATCCTCGTCTTCGCGCTCGCGCCCGACACGCTCGCCGGCTGGACCTCCGCGTTCCGCCCGGCCGAGCGGCCCTTCGTGCCCGAGCGCTACGCGAACCTGCCGACGCTCGGCCGCCTCACCGGGCGGGGCAACACCGCGAACATCGAGAGCGTGCTCGCGGCGCAGCCCGACCTCGTCCTCGACTACGGCGCGGTGAACCCGACCTACATCTCGCTTGCCGAGCGCGTGCAGGCGCAGACGGGCATCCCGTACCTGCTCGTGGACGGCGCGTTCGACCGCATCCCCGACGCCTTCGCGCTGCTCGGTGACATCCTCGACCGCAGGCCCGAGGCCGCGGCCTGGTCGCGCTACGCCACGACCACGCTCGCTGAGATCGACCAGCGCGTGGCGCGCATCCCCGCCGAGCGCCGGCCGCGCGTCTACTACGCGCGCGGCCCGCGCGGCCTCGACACCGCGCTCGAAGGCTCTATCAACGGCGAAACCCTCTCCCGGCTCGGCGCGCGCAACGTCGCCGCGGAGCTCGGCCGCGGCGGGCTCGCGCAGGTCTCGGTCGAGCAGGTGCTGGCGTGGAATCCGGACGTGATCATCACGATCGATCCCAATTTCTACGCGAGCGTCTGGCGCGATCCGGTGTGGCAGCAGATCGGCGCGGTGAAGGCGGGGCGCGTGCACCTCGCGCCGGGCGTGCCGTTCGGCTGGATCGACTTCCCGCCTTCGATCAACCGGCTGATCGGGCTGCGTTGGCTCGCGCGCGTGCTCTACCCCGAGCCGTTCCCCGAGGACATCCGCCCTGCCGTGCGCGATTTCTATACGCGCGCCTACCACCAGACGCCCACGGACGCGCAGCTCGACGCGCTGCTTGCCCCGTCCGAGCCGCGGCGCTGATGGGCGGCGCGCGTGCGGGCGCGGGGGCGGCGCTCGGGCTCGCCGCGCTCCTGGTCGCGATCGCCGCCGCCTTCTCCGTCGGCAAGTATCCGATCGCGCCGGGCGAGCTGCTGACCATCCTCTGGTCACGGATCTCGGGCAGCGAGCACGGGCTGCCGGCGGCGGCGGAGGCGGTCGTGTTCAACGTGCGCGGCCCGCGCGTGCTCGCTGCGCTCCTCGTCGGCGCATCGCTCGCGGGCGCGGGCGCCGCGTACCAGAGCCTGTTCCGCAATCCGCTCGTATCGCCTGACATCCTCGGGGTGTCGTCCGGCGCCGCGCTCGGCGCGGTGCTCGGAATCTTCCTCTCACGCGACGTGATCACGATCCAGCTCTTCGCGTTCGCGTTCGGGCTCGCGGCAGTCGGCGCCGCGTACTCCATCGCGGCCGCGCTGCGCTCGCAGGACGCGGTGCTGGTGCTCGTGCTCGCGGGCGTGGTCATCGGCGCGCTCGCCGGCGCGTTCGTCGCGCTGCTCAAGTACCTCGCCGACCCGTACAACCAGCTGCCCGCGATCACGTACTGGCTGCTCGGCAGCCTCGCGGCCACGAACGCCGGCGACGTGCTTTCCATCCTGCCGGCCGTGCTCGTCGGCCTCGCGGTCCTCTGGCTGCTGCGCTGGCGCCTCGACGTGCTGTCGCTCGGTGACGAGGAGGCGGCGTCGCTCGGCGTGAGGGCAGCGCGCATCCGCGCTGTCGCGGTCGCCGCTGCGACGCTTGCGACGGCCGCGGTCGTGTCGATCTCGGGTGTCATCGGCTGGGTCGGCCTGCTCGTGCCCCACTTCGCGCGCCTCGTCGTCGGGCCGGGGTTCGCACGATTGCTGCCCACCGCGGTGCTGCTCGGCGCCGGCTTCCTCGTGCTCGTCGACACCCTCGCGCGAACGGTCGCGACGATCGAGGTGCCGCTCGGCGTGCTCACCGCGCTCGTCGGCACGCCGATCTTCCTCTGGCTGCTCGCGACGGCGCGTCGGAGCTGGCAGTGAGACGCCGACGACTCTCCGCCGGCGCGGTCCGCCGCACGTCGCCCCGCTTCCCCTCCGCCTCTCAGGGGGAGGGTTGGGGTGGGGGTTCTGCGGCGTCATGGCCTCGCGCGGCGACGCGCTCCGGCAGCACCCCCATCCCGGCCTTCCCCCTGCGAGGGGGAAGGAGCCACGGCCCATGAAGCTCGAAGCGCATTCGCTCGCGTTCGGCTATCGCGGCTACCCGGTCGGGCGCGACGTGTCGATGTCGTTCGCAGCGGGCGAGGTGGTCTGCCTGCTCGGCCCCAACGGCGGCGGCAAGACGACTTTCTTCAAGACGCTGCTCGGCCTGCTCGCGCCGCAGGGCGGCTGCGTCGTGCTCGGCGGCGAGGATCTGTCGCGCCTGCCGCGAAAGGAGATCGCGAAGCGCGTGAGCTACGTGCCGCAGGCGCACGCCGGCTACTTCCCGTTCACCGTGCGCGAGGTCGTCGTCATGGGCCGCACGGCGCATCTCGCGCCGTTCGCCGCACCCGCGCGGCACGATCGCGAGCGTGCCGCGGCGGCGATCGCCGAGCTCGCCCTCGACGCGCTCGCGGACAAGCCCTACACGCGCATCTCCGGCGGCGAGCGGCAGCTCACTCTCATCGCCCGCGCGCTCGCGCAGGACGCACCGCTCGTGGTGATGGACGAGCCGACCGCGAGCCTCGACTTCGGTAACCAGGTGAAGGTGCTCGAGCGCGTGCGCGCGCTCTCACGCCGCGGCATCGGCGTGCTCATGGCGACGCACGATCCCGACCAGGCGTTCCTGTGCGCGAGCCGGGTCGCGCTGTTCCACGGCGGCCGACTGCTCGCGGACGGCGCGCCGGAAGACGTCGTCACGCGCGAGAATCTGCGCAGCGTGTACGGGGTGAACGTCGCGGTCGCCGAGATCGCGCGTCCCGGAGCAGAAGCCCGCCGCGTCTGCCTGCCGGAACTGCCCCAAGCCCCTAGATAACGGACGTGCCGCGAGGTCGCGCCGTCCCGCACTCGCGGCTGACGTGCTTCAATCGCCGCTGCCGAGATCGACCGAGGAACCCGTCGCTTGACCTCTCCGGACCCGATGCCGCCTGCATGGCGCGCGCTGTCCTGGCTGCTCGTCAGCCTGAGCGCGGCGGCCGGGCTGTGGTTCGGATACGACTTCGGCAACCGCGTCGGGGGCGTCCTGCTCGGCCTGCTCCTTGCCGTCGTCAGCGCGGTGCTCGCCTCGACGTTCGTGGACGGCGCTTTGGACTGGCTGCATCGAGCCCGTTCGCGCGGAACGAAGGGCGAATAACAAGAGCCGCAAGGAGCGGCCACTGCCGACCTCTTGCGGCCCCGGCCCCGAACTCCTGCAGCCCGTCTTGCGCCGGGTCAGGCGGAGCCTATTGAAGATTACGAAACCGGCTGACAGCCGCGTTCGTCACGACGCTCCCCTCTCCCGCAAGTGCGGGAGAGGGGTTGGGGGTGAGGGCAGGGCTGTCACGCACCTACGGAAGGCCCGATAAGCGGAGCATCGCGGCGACGCAGCCTCCTCGCAGACTTCCGTTGGCGACCGGCCGCCCGACGGGTCGGCTGCGGCACGCAGCGCTCGCGATCGGCCTTCAGTCGGGATAGCGCAGCGGCGGCGGGGTCGATCCACCCTCGCGCTTCCATTCCTCCATCAGGCGCCGATCGTCGGCACGCGAGGCGCGCCTGAACTGACCCACGGCCCAGAAGAAGAAAACGACGACCCACAGAATGAGGAGGATCTGCCAGACTTTCATGAAAAGCTCCTAGGCAAGGGGCACGAGTACGATTGCGATCCTATCGTGCGTAACTGGACACAACTCCGCGCGGCGAGTTTACTTCGCCTCGGCGGCGAGCACGGGAGCATCGACGCGTCGCTCGCCCACGAGCGAGCGCATCACCAAGACGGTGAGCGCGAGCAAGACGATCTCGATCGCGTATACGGCACCGTATCCGGTCGCCGGGTTCGCGAGCGCCTCCCCGAAGAACCCGCGCTCCGCTAAGGCATTGATGATGTCCCGCAGGACGCCGCCGAGCGCGACCGCGACTCCTGCC